>Ga0207992_1000617_pt1 | contig 17495 bp, 33 predicted proteins | sample ETN02SmetaG_FD_185788 | JGI IMG/M metagenome (GOLD analysis project Ga0207992, IMG submission 185788) | Marine microbial and viral communities from oxygen minimum zone, Eastern Pacific Ocean - ETNP2014F10-02SV255 (SPAdes) (version 2) | ecosystem: Environmental > Aquatic > Marine > Oceanic ...
GATTACAACATGGTCATGATCAGGAGCCACTTCAAATTTGCAAAATTTTTTTGATATTGGCCGAAATAACGCGCTAGTATCAAGTGAGAGGATTACAACATGGTGGAACGGTCAGATTTAAGTATGAGAGGATTACAACAAGCACCTCATGTAACTGAATTTAAGTATTAGAGGATTACGACATGACTTGTTAAGACTGGAATGCTGACTTTAAGTGTTAGAGGATTACAACACGCATCCTCGCCTAGACAATTTGGTGAGAGGATTACAACACGTCTCATTGGCGACCGCAAATTGACGTCCAAAAAAAAAATTAGAATAAAAATTATAAATTAATAATATACTTTGTTCTTATAGCTTTCATAGTTTGAGGACAATATCTCTATCACTAAAAGCTCCAGCGTAAGCTGGGGTTTTTTTTTAGAATAAAGATTTCAATATAATATAATACTTTAACAGTTGGTACACCGGACCACCTCCTAACCAGCTGGTAAATCCTCCCTTCACGGGGAGGCTGGGGGATATCCCGCCCCTCGTCCTGTTGCTTCTAGGACGGGGGGCTTTTTTCTGATATTTTTTTTGATTTAGCCGAAATAACGCGACTTGACAGGGTAGCAGAATTATGGTAAAATATATCATATTTTTATTAAATTTAAGATTTTTTAGTGTTTTTTGATAAAATATAAGACTTTTCCGCGCATTTAAAGTATCATACTTATAGGGGGCAGTATGAAGAATAATTATTTAAAATTTAAAAATACCAAGGGGACATCTTACGAGTTCATATTCAGGAAACCCAACAAGAGGGCGTGGGGAGAAGATTGCGATGGTGTCTGCTTCTATCCAGACAAAGGAAATAAATCTCATATCTATATAAACCCCCACCGATCAAATCAAATAATACTTAATACAATAATACATGAAACAACTCATGCTTATTTTCCCGATCTGACGGAGAAAGAAGTGACTGCTTTCGGCAACACCCTCTCGCGTATACTATACAATGATTTGAAATACAGAGTGGATGAGGATGCTTAAAGAAATAGGAGAAGGAATATATATTATACTATTAACAGTATTTTATTTTATTACTATTGTTATTAGTTTTATTCTTTTTGCCTTTATTAATCTATTTAAAAAAAATTCTTGACTCCGTTCCACATCGGTGGTAAGATTCTAGGGTAATGAAGAAAGCACGAAAACCTGGTTCGGGACGCAAGAAGGGTTCATACTCCTTTTGCAATGTGTCTTTAGAAGCGATGAACGATCTCTTCGGCCCAAAAATGAATATTAAAGTCTCACGCAAGTGGGCAGTCGAGGTGGGCCTAGTTGAGTCTGATGTGCAAGGCGTACCCGAAAACACCAAAGCAAAGGTCAACATCAAAGTCACTGACTTCAAGGAAGAAGAAGAGGACGACAAGACCCAAGTTGAGATTAAAGAAACGGAGTGGTAAAAATGAGTGTAAGTAAAGATGTGAAGCAACCATTACCATCACCGACTGGCTTAAGTCCAATGGCAGCGAAATATGAACGCGCCTACAACGAGGTGGTTAGCGCACTCCCTAAAGGGCAACAAGAAAGAATCATTAATAACTTTGAAATGGTTAGTGGTCATATGACTTACCCAAATCGTGCAGATAGAGATATGGTGCATGGGGTAATGAAAGAAGTCATATTAAAAGCAGAAAATGATTATTAATTAATTTAAAAAAATTCTTGACTGTTTTCCACATTGGTGGTATAGTCTTTAACATGATGAGCGAAACCTACACTCCACGCTTTGACGGCATTATCGGTCAGCACAAAGCAAAAAAGAAACTCGATTTCTATATCGACTCCTACGAACAGGCGGGGTTAATCCCTAACCTTTTATTCACCGCGCCCAAAGGGTGTGGTAAAACCATGATGGCAAATTCTCTTGCCAAAGAACTCAAGCTCGGTGATGAGGTTAAACCAAAGCGTTATCTTGAAGTTAACTGCTCTACCCTTAAGAACGTAAACAAGTTCTGCGATGAGTTTATTATTCCTCACGTTAATGAGCGTGACGTAACCGTCTTGTTTGATGAGGCATCCGAAATTCCTCAAGACATAGAGATGGCAATGTTAACCATTCTTAACCCTAATCCAGAAAATCGAACTCAATTCTCTTGGGACGAATACACATTCAATTTCGATTTCCGTAGACAGACATTCATGTTTGCTACGAGCGAACCTCACAAAGTGTTTCACGCACTTAAGGATCGCTTGGATCGGGTAGACCTTGAGGAGTACACCTACGGTGAACTTGGTGAGATTGTTGGTCTGAATCTTAAGGATATTGAGTTTGAAGATGGGTTGTTGGCAGAGATCGCCACCGTACTTCGTGGTAACGCTCGCGCCGCGCAGAAAATGGCAATCAAGATTCAGATGTACCTTGATGCTAACCACGGTAATGTTTTTACTTTCGAGGATTGGGAAAACCTAAAAGATATCTTGGGGATTGCCCCTCTTGGTCTGCGAGCCAAGGAGATTGAAATTCTCCGAGTGCTTAATGATAGTCGTGACTGTTCGCTCACCAGACTCGGCTCAAAGACGGGCATGACCCCTGAATCCTTGCGGCGTGACTACGAGTTATACTTGATGAAAGTAGACCTCTTGGAAATCTCGACTGCGGGACGCAACATCACAAAGGTAGGCAAGGACTATCTGAAACAACTAGAACTAGCGGAGGCAGCATAATAAATATGAAATATAAAGTAATAACTACTGAAATGTATTCTTCTACTTATATAGTGGATGCTAATAGTGAAGAGGAGGCTATTCAGTCTGCGCGTCTATCCAGTGACCCTATTGAAACAGTATACAACGAGACACTCCGTGACCGTGACAGTATGCACGTTGTTAAGTTACCTGACTGGGAGAAGGGAGAGAAGGTTGCTGATGTTGTAGAGAAGTGGGGCAAATATAAGGATGAGTAAATAAGCAAATAAGAGAGTCAGCAAATAAATGCGATTCTAAATAACTGCAAATAAATATTAATTTAAATAAGATTAAATAAGTAGGTTCATCATCACCCCCCCTTAATTGGGGGGTTTTTTGTTGACAGTGGTTCAGAAAAGCGCGTGCCGATTTTTCAAACCAATGCAAGCTTTTTTTAATGCGTTTTTTAAAATTATTTAATTGACAAGAAGCGGATTCGGTGGTAGTCTACTAGAACGATGAAAGCATTAATTGTACAACACCTCGGAGACAACTGGGCCGTAGGCATTGAAACCACCGACCCAAAAGAAATAGAATCACAGGATTTCAGTTGGTACAACCACGGAGCCTACAATGGAGAACTCAAGTTCATGTCACCGCGTTTCGCTTACATTTGGACAAACGAGGAAAAGTATAAGAAGTATCTATACAATTCATCGATGGCAATTTTCCTAAACAAGTACGGGAACAAGTTAAAATCAAAAATCCGCAGGGCAGCACGTTTATTGGCTCACCTACGATTAGCAGCACACAAAAAAGAAACCTTTATTGTAAAAATGAACACGCCCACCTATCGCTATGTCAAAGGGAATAACTCTGACTCTAAAGCATCTGGGGCGCGTATTACTGATGCCAAGGCTCCTTGTTTCGATGAGGAAGATTGGAAAGGTTCATGCACCAACCATTGGCGGTACGATAGTTAAAAAACCGCTTGACAAAATCCGTTTTACGTGATACATTATACCTAATGAAACCTACATTACTAAAGTTCGGCACACCTAATGCCAAGTTAAAAGAGATGGTCAAACGTCTCGGAGTTCGGCTCGCTACATTCACACTCCCCGCTGGCTACACTTGCCCCGGTGCAAAAGACTGTCTTGCTTTCGCAGATAGAAAAACCGGAAAAGTTACCGACGGAGAGGATACCGAGTTCCGGTGCTTTATGGCTAGTGCGGAAGCGCGTTCGCCATCGCTACGCAATGCGGTATGGCACAATCTCGAATTGATTCGTAAAGCCTTAAAGGATAGCGTAAAGGCTTGCGCCGACCTTATTCAAAACAGTCTGCCCGAAAAGTTTGACGTTTTACGTGTTCACGTTGGCGGCGACTACTTCAGCGAAAAGTATTTGCAAGCGTGGATTGAAGTCGCAAAACAAAATCCCGAAAAGATATTCTACTCCTATAGTAAAAGCCTGGGATTTATTAGCAAGTATGCGTTGCCAGAAAATCTGGTGGTGACTGCTTCCCGTGGTGGCAAGTACGATGATCTGATTGACTTGCACGGATGGAAAGAAGCTCTTGTTGTATACAGCGAGGCAGAAGCTGCGGAGCTTGGATTGGAGATTGATCACGACGACTCACACGCGGCGTTTGGTTCGGAGAACTTCGCGTTGCTTATTCACGGCACACAGCCAAAAGGATCACGCGCAAGCCAAGCGTTGCAAGATATTAAACGACAACAAAAACAACTCGCCCTCGCGGCTTAAGGGAAAGATTATGAATGGCAGAGTTTTTTATAGCATTCCTTGTCGTGATGTGCGTTTTGTGTCAAGTACTGAAATACACTAAATAAATATGAAACCTAAACACATCAAATATGACCATCCACCCTGAGGATAATTTTCCTCTTGCACTGGTTTCAAAATTCGGCTCCCGATTTTTTCAACCATGTCAAGCCCAAAGTTATTCACAATCCAAAAAAAAATGTATCCAATGACAGAAAAAAAAGTTTGACATTTAACCAGATCGGTGGTAAACTGTTTGCAGTTAAACGATAAGAAAAACCAACAGAAAGAAAAACCTACTATGGCTAGAAACACACTACAAACCGCTGACTATGACTTCAACGTGGAGCGTCAGCCCCTACTCCTTCCTAACGGCAGCAAGTCTCGCGTGTTCGCTCACGTTCGGACAGATACCAACGAGGAACTTGGATACGGTACAGAGCAGTACGGCTTTGTGCAAAACGCTGATTTGATTGACCTCGCTGACGAGGCTTTCGAGTCTCGCGGCATGACTCCAACCAGTCGGCGCATCGTCGTTACTGGTCGCGGTGAAAAGTTGTACGGTCAGTACGACTTCCTCGACGAGACGGCCCAAGCCACTCGCCGCGAGGATCGCGTGAAAGGCATGGAGATGGGAATGCGTCTCACCCTTCAGAACTCCTTTGACCGCTCCCTGCGCGTATCCATTGCGCTCGGCATGGTTCGCTTGGTTTGCACCAACGGCATGACCAGCATGGAAAAGGAGTTTGGCGTAACTCGCAAGCATAGCACCCAAGTGGAGCTTGGCTTCATCGGGGACGCTATCGACAAAGCCAGAGGTGGGTTCGCCCAAGCAGCCCAAGGCTTCAGCGTGCTGGGTGATATCGATATCACTCAAGAGCAGGGTCGCAACGTCCTCGACCAGTTGAACAAGGCCAAAGTGCTTTCCAACGTGGTGCGTGACGGCATTGTGAAGATTTGGGACAACCCAACTCACAAGGAAGATGAGGCTCGCAACCTCTGGAACCTGTACAACGCAACGACTCAGCACCTCACCCACGCGGTGAATGATGATCGTTTCGAGTACTCGAACACCGTCAGCAACAACGTGCTGCGGCGACTGCGCGGCGCGGCTGTTAGCCCTGCCAAACTGAATCGTCTCGTTACCTCCGTCCCCAAGGACGTTGTGGTAACTGAATCGGACGTGGCTCTTAATTAGTGCCAAGGTAAAACCCTCGCCCCCTCCCTCTGGGTGGGGGTTTTTTTGTCGATCAAAATAACAATAAAATGATTGGCAAATACCTTTGTCGATCAAATATGAGCGGCAAACTGTGAATAACTTTTCCTTGCACTGGTCGCAAAAATCGGCAGCCGTTTTTTTTTGACCACTTTTTCGCTTGACAAAATCTGTTTTCTGTGAGACTATAGACCAATGTTAACGATGATAGAGACAGTGAGGAAGTTCAGACGCGAGGTGTACCGAAACCTAAATTGGAGAGACGATGTGGTTTACTCTGTTCGTAAAGACGGACTTGTTGAGGGTCACGCTTACACCATCGTTTTAGATGGTAACACCAAGTATCCTGTTACTTTTGCTGTCGGCCCGAAGGGCAATCAGCGTGTGCGTGATGAACAGCGCAAAAATGTTCACGCAGTCATCCGTGGGTGCATTGTTAATGCTGTATGGGCTTATGCTGACATGGATGCGTTTGAGAAGGGTCAAGCCAAGGATGCGTGTGATTATCATAAGCAGCGGGAGATGGATAAGCGCGAGGGTTATAGGTGGGTAGAGGTTGTTTACAATCCTTATAAGTACAAGACTTTTATGAGTCGTGACACAGACCCGTTGCGTGGCGTGGAAGATGTTTATGAACCGATCTTTACCGCTCGCAAGGTAATCATTGGGCCAAAGGTGTGGGCGCAGGTAGAGATTGAGAATGAAAGAAATTAGTTGACAACTGAGAGCATTAGTGTTATATTATAACAGTTCTGAGAGTAATCGAGGAATTAGACGGACACAGGTAGATAGAGGCGGGAAGCCATAAGACCTCTAGGGTGAAACCGTCGTTTACAATTTATGTTGGTGAAATTGGTGTGTTGCACAAGTTTGGTAAGTCATTACGACACCTGTAACTTCTAACACAGCCTGACGCAGGAAAGCTGGAACTCTGGGGGACGCCCATACAAGGAGTGAAGGTGATACGATACTGGTCGGGTCGGGTTCGAATCCTGACACCAGCAACCAATTTACCCTGACCTCAACCGGATGGTGCAGGTTACCTAACCCACCTGTCGGCAACGCATGAAGCCGTGGTCAGGTCAAAAGAGTGCGGGGTGTTCGGCAAGGAGATATCTGAAACCGAGCACCCCATTTTCGTAAATACCCCCATTTTCTCCGATGAGAAATACCCCTTAAATAAGAAATCATTGAAATAGATAACCAACAAATATCGCTCTGTCTTTCGAATTAATTACCTTAATTAAACGCAATTAATTGCAGAGGTTAAAAAAAGCGGCAGCGGATTTTCCAGACCTGTCAACGTTTTTTTTATTAAGTTTTTTTAAGTTTTAATTTGACACGGGGGCAAAAGAGTGGTATATTCTTAACAATGAAACCTACGAATGACATCACACCACAGGCCAGCGCAGAACTGGACAACTTCATCCACATCAACTTCGAGCAAGTTAACGGTATGACCGACGAGGAGCATACTGCACAGGAGTTGCAAAATGCGGGATTGGCCACTCAAGACCAGCTAGAGGATATGAATGAATCTCACTGGAAAGAGGTTACGGATAAGTATGAGGAGTACGAAGCATACGATGGTTGGATGGGAGAATAGATGTGGATACTTGTTATTGTAATGATATGGGTATTGGCAATCATATTAAAAGAAATGAGAAGGTAGGACAGCGGATGTCCCATCCCCTATGGTATAATGCTTATTATGAACGATGGTAAAAGATACGACGGAAGCAACGAACTGATACAGGACAGCGATGGCACTTGGGTGTCGGGCTGGTACACAGTCGAGGATGAAGATGGAAACACCTACCCAGTAAAAGATAGAGACTAAAATTATGAAAGCTGTAATTGAAATTGAATTAGGAAATGATGCTTTTGGCAACAACGATGCTGAAAGATTATTTGAAATGTCAAATGTGTTGGAACGCCTTGTTGATAACGCGGGACGCATAATGGCCGTTGACGTTGGTGACTTTGTTACTGCTCAAGACGTAAACGGAAACACTGTTGCGAGAATGGATATTGTGGAGGATAGCAATGACAGTTAAAGAATCAAAAGCAATCGACTTCATCTTTACGATGGCAATTATTGCGAGCAACCGAAACGCAGACAAGAGCAAACTATTAAGCGCGGTTTGTTATGACGTTAACCTAGTCCGAGAGGGCAAGCAACCAACAGCAACGAAAGAGCTAGTATGATAAGAGTTAGTATTCAGTATCGGGATATGACCGAGAAGCAATGTAAGAAGTTCTGGCAAGACTACCCAGAGGAAAACTCAGCGGGTTACAAGTACACAGACCCAGACATCTTAGACGCGGTGTGGGAGCAATGGAATAACGGGAGCGGCAAAGAGTGTGACTTGTTTAAGAAGCTCGAAGTTCGTTCAATGATGGTTGGTGATTATGTTCATATACTGAGGCGAGATAAAACTGGTGTGTGGCACGAGTGTTTACCAATCGGGTGGCGCATCAATGTGCCGTGGGAAGAGGTGCTTGGTAACGCGGAGAAAAAAGATTTCTCTGACGTTTCAGAGGATGATGTAAGGAAAGCACTAATCAACAAACTGGAACAAGACGCTTGGTGGAAGCGTATGATTAAAAACAATGATATTATACTAGAGGATCATTGGGTGAGGACAGAGTAGTGAGAGAAGAGAAAAAAGAATCGGCTTATCAAAAACGAAAAAGAGAAATGAATGAAATCCTTGAAAGCGATGCTTGGAAAAAGTACATGGACAAATCATGGGAAGAGTATAGGCGAGTAAATAGGCCAGCAAATAGAACTGAGACTTAAGTAAAAAAAAGTTCTTGCACTGGTCGCCAAAAGCGGCAGCCGATTTTCCTCACCCTTGCAAGTCTTTTTTATTCGCTCCCTGTGAGCAAGTTTCCCCTTGACAGATTGCGTTTTTCGTGTTACATTATACCTATGAAACCTATTAAAGCGAGAGTTAGTAAAGAGGGCTATATGGGCAGCGCGTCCCGTGAGCATAGAGTTAAGAAGGGCAAGGGGTCTTATCGCCGCCGCGAGAAACATCAGAAAAAAAACTGGTAGGACGGCAGATGTCCCACCCCCTGTGGTATAGTATTAGAACAATGAACGAGTTAGACAACGTAAAAGAGGAAATGGCCTTCGCGCTGTTTGGACGTAGCCCATCAGTCTGTAAGACTGGCGGCCAATGCGTGAAGTGCGGGTTTTTCAACCTTGAGTTCCGAGACGAACTCTCACGCAAGGAGTACGGCATCTCTGGCTTATGCCAGCCTTGCCAAGATGGCATCTTCGGTGTCGAGGGGGACGACGAATAATTATGAGAAACATTAAACACGCAGACGACAAGGGCGAAACCTTCGCCGTGTACCAGCACATCATCCTTCGGAATATGTGGGAGTATTATCTGGGAGAGCCAGACGAAAACGGCATAGCCTTTGGCTACGTTATGGGATTCGAAAACGAGTGGGGCGATGTCTCTATGGATGAGATTAAGCCTTACATTGCAAACATTGCGCGAGGCGAGGAGCTTGAGTATGTAATGCCTCCCTTTAACTATTACTGGGAAGATGAAAAGGAGTTTGCTTAAATAGCCGCTACCAAACAGTACCCGTGGTGCAGGAGAGCACCTTAAACATCGAGGGTGCAGTGGTTGCCAAAATCGGCAGCCGATTTTTCGTACCTGTGCAAGCGAAAGTTATTCACAGGCTGTGAACAAGTTTCCCCTTGACAGATTCATTTTTATGTGTTAGATTATACCTATGACGAACGAGAAAAAACATTGGACGATAGTAACACCAAAGGGAACACGCTGGGGCATACAAGCTGACAGCGAGCAAGAGGCTAGGGATAATTTCTTTGGGCTTGATTTCGGGATAGAGATTGCAAGCGTGGAACCTGTACGCATCTGGTCGGCAGAATACGACGAGGAAATGGCTAGAGAAAAACTTGAACATATGTGCCGCTAGGACAGCGGATGTCTCACCCTGTATGCTATAATACTATTATGACGATTGAAGAAAAGATAACACAAGAAGGAATGGAGCGAGCCTTAAAGGCCAAGTCCAAAGAGGAAGTAACCGAGATTGCACTATGGGCAAACAACCAATTAAGCTGGGTATCCATATGGCAGAGGACAGGCGTGAAGCCAATAGAATTAGAATTTTAAATTATGATAGTTAAAAAGATAGATGCACAGATGGAAGAGTGCGGCGAGTTCATCACAGTTGATGGAGTGCTACACAAGATTATTAAGACTCACCAGTTTGATGACTTTGGTGTGACGCTGGACACGTTCACCCTTATGAATTTTAACGGTGACGTTATAGAGCTTTACTCCTATGACGAAGGCCAAACATTCACAGACGAGATTGATTAGTATGACATTTAAAGAATTAGAATTTAGTGACATATCCGAGACGCACGGAGAAGATGCAATTCAGGCATATGTAGAATTGCCGAATGGCTTTGACGTTTCCATAGTGAAGCATAGGGGTTCATACGGCAGCGAAAAAGGCTTATATGAAATCGGTGTATTCGATGCCCAAAAGCGTGGCATGGGTGCTATGTGCGACCCCTGTGATTGGGGCGATGATGTCAAAGGGTGGCTGAATGAAAGTGATGTAGAGCATTGGCTGAATTATATTAAAACTTTAAAAAAAAGATTGACAACCGAGCAGAATTAGACTATACTCTTTAACAGTTAGAACATTATGAAAACCTACAAAACCTACCAAGCGAGGAACGCCGTGAAAGCGGCTGAAGTAACCAACCACATCAAGGCCCGTAAGAAAGAGGGCGTATCCCACGAGGAGGCGAAGGCTGAAGCCTATCGCATCTACAAGATTAAGGCAGCTATGCCCATCTTGCGGAAGCAATTTCGTATCTCGTTTGCTCAGGCTGAGAAGCTGGCAGCAAAGCCAATCGCGGTGAACGCACCTTTCCCGCCTCTACCCCCATTGCCCAAGTTGCCACCCCTACCGCAACCTAGCGGCAGGGTAGTACTCCCACCACTACCAACACTCAACTAGGAGGCTACTATGGGACTAGACCAATTCGCATATAAAGTAAGCCAAGAGGGTGATCGGGAAGAACTCGCCTACTGGCGCAAGCACAACCGCCTACAAGGGTGGATGGAAGAACGCTACACCGACAAGGGTGGGAAGGAAGAGTTTAACTGTGTTGACCTAGAGCTAGGTGAGGATGACATCCTAGACCTAGAGGTGGCTATTGATGACAAGGAGCTACCAGAGACAGGCGGCTTCTTCTTTGGCAATGACTCTTATTCTGAATACGATGGTGAGTATGGCGACAAGGGAACTGACCAGAAGTTTATCAAAGATGCCAAGGCTGCATTAGATGATGGGTGGAGAATAGTCTACTCGTGCTGGTGGTAGTGTGGTGCGGGTGGCGCAAGGGTTTATTACTTTACCTTGCGTCACCCTAACTTTAATCAAGGCGAGATCATGAGAAATTTAATCAACAGAATAATAATTCTAATTGTTTTTATACTTTTGGCAATGGGCTTGTTTGGCGTAGAGCCTAGCGAGCAAGACGTTATAACTCAAACGCTTCTTGGGGAAGCACGTTCGGAAGGCGAGGCAGGTATGTACGCAATCGCTTGCGTCATCAAACGGCGTATGGAGTTAAAGAGCTACCCCAACACAGCAAAGGGGGTTTGCCTTGAGCCTAGTCAATTCGATTACTGGACACAACGCAAGCGAGTGAAGTGGGACGATCAAAACCGTGCTGCTGTACGTGCGTTAATGCGTGGCAATAGTAAAGAGGTGCGCTATGCAAGGATGCTTGCGGCTAATATAAATAGACTTGATTTAAGTTACGTAAACAACGCTGACCACTACTGCACACTAAAGACTCATAATTATTGGACTCGTAAAAATAGGCCAGTGAAAGTGATTGGAGCGCACAAGTTTTTTAAACTTCGTAAATAGGTGCTATGCAAATAGGGTGATTTGATACGAAACTTTAGGCTTGCAGTGGTCACGAAAAACGGCAGCCGATTTCCCACACCATTACAAGCAAAAAGATTTTAAAACTTTCTTTGGGGTAGGACTGCGGATGTCTTACCCTCCGTGGTAGACTATACGCATGATGATTAAAGAAGATAAGAGACAAGCTACCTATGAACTCTGGTACTTGGGTGACTTCCACGAGTCGGGCGTCAAGGGGCGCGAAACTTTCGACAGGTTTCTGGTTGAAGCTGGGTCGCTCCTGCAAATCTGCACAGATGAAAAGATTTCTGTGGGTGGCGTTGAGATTGTAGAGGTAAGCCCAGACGGCAAGATTGTAGAATCGGTCTGGTCAATGAATGTAGACGAATTTGAGAAAGTTCGTCGGTAGGACTGCGAATGTCCTACCCCCTATGATAGACTATTTATAACGATTGGGAGAGCCAAACCCGAAGCCCGAGTTGAAAGGGCACAGGCACAAAGCCACAGTAGGGAGCCTCGCCAATCTGAAATTTAAGAACCCGTAATGCAGGAGAGCATTTAAAAAACGAGGGTTCGGCACTTTGACAGTTGAAACCTATGACTACCATAGCCTTGGGCATGGAAGTCGAGACACCCAACGGGGAGAGAGGCCAAGTGGTCGGCTCACCTCGGGACGGCAAAGGCTGGTTGGTCTGTTTAGATCGCTCTGGCCTTGATCGTCGCTTCCGTGAGGAGCAGCTACGGGAAATGCAATGCGCTGACCCGTATCTAGTCGCCTCTCGTGGAGGTTGGTAATCTCGGCATCGCCCCTGAATAAGATCGGCGCATCGCAGCGTGGCAACAGAATGCGACAATTTTAATAGTGATGGTCCCGAGATTTTGAGATAGATGCGCTCGGAAGTACGTAGCCCATGCAAATAGGCCAAATGCCTAGCCACTATTTTTTTCTTGCATTGATTGAGGAAAACGGCAGCAGCTTTTCTGTACCTGTGCAAGCGAAAGTTATTAACATTTCATTGTGGATAACTTATCCCTTGACAAACGGGGGTTATCGTGTTATATTATACCTATGCAAGTGAGAAACCTACCAACTAACGAAGTCGGAACTACTACCGAGATGAACCTAGCGTGCGCCAAGCTGGCTGGAACCTTTCAGATGGCTTGCTGGCTATTCAGGCAGCTAGAGTACGCCAACAACAGAGGCACAGGAGAGCATCAGTTCGACCTACTAGAAGAACACTTCAATGAAAAAGAAAGTATCTACTAGGACAGCGGATGTCTCACCTCCTGTGCTATACTATACGCATAACAATTTAAGAGATGGGCAGAGTAGCCGAAGGCCGAGTTAAAAGGCAACAAGTCGAAAGGACATAAGTAAGCACTCCCCACTCTAAAAACTTTAAGATGAAAAAAGAAGAAAAGAATTACTGCATATACCTACACGCCGTAGGCAAAAAAGAAACTACTGGCTGGGATGGATTTGACGAGAGCGTTACTCACTTCCGCACTTCTGCAAAGGTTGGCACTATTGCCTTTGCTAAAGCCCAGATGGATGCTGTTGACGAGTGCTGGCAACAGCAACAGCGTTGGTGGCTAGACTATCGCCTCGGCAAGTTAAGTGTAGAGGTTGGCCGTGAGCCAGTGTCAGTGATGTCACCCGCTTGGGAGTACCACAAGGGGCGCACGTTCGCAGTATGGGAAGAAGTCACAGTGTGAATAACTCTGATACGAATGTGAACAACCTCCGCTGGCGTAACCATCCTTCATGAGCGATACTGTTACAAGTGAGCGGGGAATGAACCTCACTCACGGAAAGGTAACCAGCAATGAAAGTAACAGAAAAACCCAGTGGCTCACAGGCAAGTGAGATGATATTCAAAGGAGACTTCAACAAGCTATCCGCAACAGGATTAGCGGAGTTCTCTACTTGGTATAAGGCACACTCAACCGCTATAGCGGAAGAGTATGCGGATGCTAGTGAACGAAATGAAACGCTCAACGAGTTCGCCCTGTGGCTATTCCAAGAGTATCCCCAACGGGTTACATACTTGAGTCGTCAGGCTCGTGCAGACGAGTTATTCGGTAACGTGATTCGTTGCGAGCTTGAGGACATGGAGTGCGACCCTCAAGCGGGTAGCTCACCATACATGAGTTCCGCAACAGTTCGTGAGAATGGGCTAGAAAGGACATTGGACGCAAGCGAGCTTGAGGGCATAAACGAGTTCTGCTCCGAAGGTGTTCACGAGTGGTTCATTGAGCGTTATGCCTAAAACCCACAGGGGGGGCGAAAGCCCCCTCTTTAAGATTATAAAAATGAACGACTACATTCTATACTCTGACAGGAAAGCAGATCGACACATCTTTCTAATGCGTGAGCCTGACGGCAAAGAGACGCTAGTAACTTCAGACGAAGTGAACCTACGCAACGAAAACTATGGCAGCACTATGGACTTGCATCATGGCCTCGTGCGCTTCATGTTCGATACTGTTGACAGTAGCAATTCAGACCGCACGGATGATGATAACGAGAAGATAGATAGTGTGCTACGTGTTCCGTTCGACAAGTTTGCCGAATTAGATTAATAAACTAAATAGTGTACCCGCCCCCCTCGGGGTGCATACATTATTGCCGCTTTTAAATATTTAAATCAAATAGGAGGGGTAGGAAGCTTTTTTTTCGAATTTTAAGCTTGCAGTGGTCACAGGATTCGGCTGCCGCCAAACGTGTTCTTTGCAAGTGCTTTTTTCATCTTTTTTTTTCACTTTTTTCACTTTTTTTCACCCCAACCCTTGACAAGTGACCGTTTAAGTGTTATATTATACCTAATGAAAGCAATGAAAGAAACCTACACCAACTACAGAGCCGAACAGGCTAAACTCAACCTCCATACCGACATTTTACGCGCTCGAAAGCAGACTCGTTACTGTGAGTGGATCATTTCCGCGTGTGCTGGCGCGTCTATCGCGTTAATCTTCGTTATCATCCATCAGATGATCGTAACTAACTGGACTTGGTAAGTAGAAAGGCTCTTATATGAAAGCGAATCAAGTTGCAAGTCTAATTAAAGCTAGTTTTTGTCTATTATTTTTATTAACCATGGTTGCGAGCGCATTGGGGTTCTAATACCCTTTGCGCCCCCCCTATTTTTCAAAAAAGTCTTACTAGGTTAATCGCGCAGAGTTAAGGTGGGGTTATTCTCAATCTCCCCGAGGACCAAACCTTCAGTTAGCATTGAAGCTTAAAAAATCCCCCGAGAGGTATCTTTTTTAAAATTTTTATTTGCATTTCTTTTACCCCGCAAACCAAAGAACGCATTTCGTTCTTACCTTAACTGTGTGTAAATAAAGTTAAGGTGAAAGAGAATAGTCCTAAGAAAACGCGGGCAGCAAAAAAAAGTATCAAATCTCGCGAAAACAGAAAAAAAGAAAAACAGGAAATCGCTAAGGAATTAGAGGAATCTCTAAGCGACCCCTTCAAAGTCGCCAATCCAATTAAAAAATTAATTAAAATCAAACAATTTCCTTGGACTGAGCGGCAAAAAGAATTCTTTAGAGTAGCACTACATCCTAGTACTAATATTGTTTTCGTAAATGGTCCTGCTGGAACAGCAAAAACGCTTCTGTCCGTTTATTGCGCCCTGCAACTATTAAACATGAAGCAGATTGAAGACGTTATGTATCTTCGTTCAGCTGTGGAAAGTAGCGCACACAGTTTGGGATTCTTACCAGGCAGCGCAGAAGACAAACTTAGATTCTACAATTTGCCTTTTCTAGATAAATTAGATGAACTTCTGATGAATACTCGGGCGGAAAAATTAGAAGAAGAAAAACGTATAAGTATGTTTCCTGTAAACTTCGCAAGAGGAATGAACTGGGAAGCAAAATGCGTAATACTAGACGAAGCACAAAACTCAACAATAAAAGAAATTAAAACTGTTTTAACAAGACTTGGGCGTGGGTGTAAATGTTTTGTTTTAGCAGACCCGATGCAGACCGACCTTAGGTCACAGAACCTCTCTGGTGGCTTTGAGACGCTCGTAGAGGCGTTTAATGATGAAGATAGTCTTCAGATGGGGGTCCACACTTTTTCGTTCACAGAGGACGATATTATGCGTTCTGAATTAGTTAAATTTTTAATCAAGAAGCTTAGGGAAATCGAATGAAAATGAAGTCACCTTTTGAGTATGAAAGAATTCGCTTCTATAACGCAGCAGAAGGCAAACATCAATTCGTCACTTTAACCAAGATCGGTAAAAGAATTGTCAAATACAGAATAGAAAAGTGAAAGACAAAGTGAACTTTGTGAATGGCAAATGGTCGCTCTCCTCAAAAGCTAAAGAGAGTGGTAACTACGTGTATCACGAAGGTGATTGGCACTATAGAGAAAAGAAAAAATATCAAAAAAAACTTCAACCCACTAAAAACAAAATGAACTGCGTAGGTTTTCCGTCAGGAAAAATTAAAAGTACCCTCGAAATGCTAACGGCTTATGCTGTTTCGTCTCTTTTAGGTGTAAGTTTAGCTCTTAACATAGTCTTTTATATACAATCCAAGAACTTGGAGAAGCAGAATTTAGAACTTATTGAAATCTTGCAGAAGAATTAACCCAAGGGAACCATCGGGTGGAGAAAAAACAGGGTGACTCCTTTTGGGAGCCACCCTTTTTTGGTTGGGTAGCCTTTGGGGACAAAGGGCTTGGGGAGACCTAATCGCCAGAATCAACCGCGTTCATTTCTAGCACCCTATCATCACGGAACGAGCGGACTCCCTTGCCATGACTGTAAGCGATAAAACCGACTTTCTCTCCATCTTGCTTTAGAGAGTCGAAAGGAGGGCTAATGTGATGCTCCTTCAACTTGCCTTTCGCATTTTGATATTTTACGTTATATTTAATGTCCATAGTATCTTTCATATTACTAAAGAGTATAACTTAATTGTCCTCTAGTGTCAAGCGTTTTCTGAATCGACATTCTCAACTTCCATATTGTCAAGAAAGCCTTCAGCTTTTAGCCAAACTGCAATATTTGTAGCTTTTTCCATGTCAAAGTCGCTGTCATCATTCCTATTTGGGAAAACTACATCTTTATTGTAGTAATCGATGATTACGTCTTCTCCGTGAACGGTGAGTGGTAGGAACATTTCTTTTTTCATTACGTAAAAATGATAGCACAATTGTTCTTGCGTGTCAACTAAAATACTTACTTTTCATTGCATTCTTAAAGTTTTCAGCTTCAAAGATAGCGGGTCTTTGACCTCTTAAGAAAACGACGTATCTCATGCCTTCGTTAAAGTAAGGCTCCATCTCTTTTAGCCTTTGCTCGTTTAAACTGGCGGCAATAAAATCAATAGAGTAAGTATTAGCTGGGTTTTCGGGCGCGGCAAAAAGTTTTTCTCCATATTCATTTACGGCTTGTTCTTTTTCTTCATAGAAATGTTTATTGAACATAATAATCACTTCTTCTGCTTCGTAGATATATCCTTTATATTTTAAAAAGGCATCTATTATGAAAGATTTGCCTCGTTCACTACCCTCTCTTATCACATAAGGGCTACTTGGTTCTGTTCTAAGCAACAACTCTTGGCATCTTTGAAAGAAATCAAGCTTATTACTATGTGTCATGTCTTGAAATTGAATTAAACTACCCATTTTATTTTTAATTTATTTTATCCCTAGCGAATTGCATGTTTTGAGCGACGCGAGCAATTTGATTCGGCGGCAATTTTAGATGTTTTAGTAATTTTTCTGCTGCTTCAAAGGATTCCTGATATTCTCCAGCCCAATAAGCGGCAATAGAGAACTCGTCAAGCATTCCATAATCGTAAATCCACATTTGGGCGAACAAAAAGTCTTCATTTAGATTTTTTTTCATA
>Ga0207992_1000625_pt1 | contig 17373 bp, 15 predicted proteins | sample ETN02SmetaG_FD_185788 | JGI IMG/M metagenome (GOLD analysis project Ga0207992, IMG submission 185788) | Marine microbial and viral communities from oxygen minimum zone, Eastern Pacific Ocean - ETNP2014F10-02SV255 (SPAdes) (version 2) | ecosystem: Environmental > Aquatic > Marine > Oceanic ...
TTGCTTGCTGCACTTTTCTCAGATCGTGCCAATAAATCATTAGTTAAGTATGGGTGGTTTTAAAAAATGGATATAATTTCATTAGAAATAAATTTTAAATAATAATAATAAAATGTTAGGATAAATATTTTGTCTGATAAAAAAGAATTCAATAAGAAATACGAAAAAACTATTGAAAAACTGCATGTTGAGTTGGTTAAAATGCAAGAATGGGTGATTCAAGAAAAGAAAAAAATTGCCCTGATTTTCGAGGGACGTGATGCAGCTGGAAAAGGTGGCACAATCAAACGCATAATAGAACATTTGAACCCTCGACATTGCCGCGTTGTAGCTCTGGCTGCACCAACTGAAAAAGAAAAAACCCAATGGTATTTTCAACGTTATGTCACTCATTTGCCTGCTGGCGGCGAGATTGTCATTTTTGATAGAAGTTGGTACAATCGCGCAGGTGTGGAGCATGTAATGGAGTTTTGTTCAGAAAAAGAGTATATAAATTTTTTACAGACATGTCCTGAATTTGAACGTATGCTAATTAGTTCAGGTATTCAACTAGTTAAATATTGGTTTTCTGTAAGTGCCGATGAACAAATGAGTCGATTTAAAGGACGAGTTGATGATAGCACAAAAGGTTGGAAATTAAGTCCTATGGACCTCGAATCAGTGAAGCGTTGGGATTTATATTCTGAAGCTAAAGATAATATGCTTGAACACACCGATACTGAAGTTTCTCCATGGAATATTGTCGAATCTGATAATAAAAAGAAAGCAAGGGTAAACTGCATTAGTCATTTGTTGAGCCTTGTAGAATATGAGGAAGTTGATCACCCGGTTATTGAATTACCTGATAGAAAATTAAAAAAGGGAATCGAACGTCCAGATAAATCAAATTATAATTATGTACCGAATGTAATTAATTAGAGACTCTTATTTTTAGTTATAAGATCTTTTAACAATTGATTATTAAGTGAAATTTTTCTTTGTAATTATTCCTTTATTGTTTTCATGCACACAAGTACCATTAGATCGAGAAACAGAATTAAAAACTCCAGTACAAAAGTCCTATGAAAAATATTTTCAAAGAAACAAAAAATCTTTAGATCCTATTGAAGGTATTTGGACAGAATATGCCGTTGGAACTCTATATGGTGATCATAAAGTCATAAAAAGAGAAACAGAGCCTAAACGTGCTAGATGGATTGTTGTTAAAAAAGGAAAAATATTTAAAATATTGAATATTTATGGGAATCAGCATTTTTTTGATGCTTCCTTTACTCCAACAAATAAAAAGGGTTTTTATCATTTTGAATGTTCAATTCGTGAGACTAAAGATCAAATTTCAACTATGGCTCAGGTCTTTGGCTTTGACCGCATTGAGATGGCGTATAATGCACCTAAGGGAGTATTTAATGATGTATATACACTTTCAAATGATAACCTCGAATTACATTGGGAAATCCAATGGTTGAAATCTACTCCTCCAAAATGATTAAAAATTAATGATGCAAAAAAAGTCATCAAATTTTTCTCGTAGATCATTTATGAAAACTGGCATAGCCGGTGCACTCTCAACAGTTTTACCTAGCGGCTATGTATTTGCAAAAAATAATAATATTGATTCTTTTATCACTCCAGTAGGATCTAGTGATATAAATTGGCGAAAGGTAAAATCTCAATTTATACTTAAACGCGGGGTGACTTATATGAATAATGCCAGCTTGGGTATGCCACCTGCTGTTGTAGTTAATGCTGTTAGAGATGGATATAGGTCAATTTCTGAAGAACCTCTCCATGGTAAACATGATCTTCAGGAAAAGATCTCAAAAAATGTGATACCTGGATTAGCAAATATGTTTGGCGCTAGTTCTGACGAGATTGTTCTGACTCGAAATGCTTCGGAAGCTTTAAATCTTCAAGCAATGGGAATAAAATTGAATCCAGGGGATGAAGTTGTTATTACAACACAGGAACATCCAGCAGGATCTCGCCCTTGGATGTACAGAGAAAAACATGATGGCGTTATCGTTAAAAAAGTATTTATTCCAAGTCCACTGATTAGTAAAACAGATGTAGTAGATCGTCTATCAAATGCTATATCATCTAAAACAAAAGCTTTGAGCTTTTGTCATGTTACCCGCGGAGGTCATGTTTACCCTGTAAAGGAAATAACCTCTATGGCAAGGTCCAAAAATATTTTATCTCTTGTTGATGGAGCTCAAGCAGTTGGTCAGTTTCCCATTAATCTTCATGAATTAGGATGTGATGCATATGCAGTTAGTTTACATAAGTGGATTTTGGCTCCTAGCGGGACAGGGTTCTTATATGTAAGAAAAGACGCACGTGACCACCTGAAATCCGTTTTTTTGATAGAATCAACATCTGCCAACCCCGGGTTTGACCCTCCAGGGACAAAAGATTTTCCAGTTCGAGCTGCCATTTTAACTGCCTTAGATTTTGTTAATACTATTGGTCAAGAAAATATTGAGAAACGGTGTCGATACCTTTCAAACTACTTGAAGAAGGGCTTGTCTCAAGTAAAAGGTGTGAGAATTTTGAGTGGAGCGAATGATGATATTTCCGCGCCAGGATCTACTATTTTTGAAAAGGATGGTTTAGATGCAATGGAATCAGTCCCTCTCATTGAGAAGAAAATTATGACGCATATTGATGAGCATCAAAGAGATGATCATAATGCAATTCGAATCTCAACTCATATTTATAATACTACAAAGCAAATTGATCGGTTATTAAATGCATTATAGAAGTTTTTTAGTTTTTAATGGATAAATTAAAATTATTTCCACTAGGACTTGTTGCCTATCCCACTAAAGTAATTCCTCTTCATATTTTTGAAGATCGGTATAAAACTCTTATAAATGAATGCCTGTCTTTAGATAAGGAATTTGGCATGGTTTTTTCCATGGATAATAAATTGGTCGACTTTGGTTGTTCATTATCCATTTCAGAGGTAATTAAAACATACTCGAATGGAGAGATGGATATTGTCACACATGGTGAAAGAATTTTTAAAGTGCATACTGAAAATGTTGAGAATGATTTACATATTGGACAAATTGAATTTCAAAAAGATATAACAGAATCAAATATGAAAATTTTTGATGCTCTAAAAGAAAAGTATCTACAATTACTTTTACAATTAGGATTGGGACATGAGATAGAAAGGCACATGCAAAAAACACGTTCTTTTGAATTGATAGAACATATTCAATTGCCACATGAAGTTGAACTATTATTAATATCAACACGATCTGAGATTGAACGGTTAACGATCTTAGATGAGATTTTTGATCAAATACTTGAAAAAGGTATAGATAAGATAAATAATCAGGTCTATCAATCTTGACAGAATTCACTTTTATTCTCAATGAGCAAGTGATAAAATTTGCTGCATTTTTATCAATTAATAAATAATTAGAAAACAATAAATATGATTACAGTTTTATCTCCAGCAAAAAAACTAAGCAAAGAATGTAACGCACATGATTTTGTTTCAACACTTCCTGACTTTTTAGATGATTCAAAAGAATTAGTTACTATTCTTAAAAAATCGCAACCGGGAGATTTGCAGAATCTAATGGGCATAAGCGAAAATCTATCAATTATAAATTGGGAGAGATATCAAAATTGGAAACTCCCATTTAATAAATCACAATCCCGCCAGGCAGTATTTACTTTCCAAGGTGATACATATACAGGATTGAATGTGGATACATTAAATGATAAAGAGATTTCATTCGCTCAGGACCATACGCGTATACTTTCAGGACTTTATGGTGTTTTAAGACCATTGGATCTGATGATGCCTTATAGACTAGAGATGGGAACTCAATTAAAAAATAAATTAGGTAATAATTTGTACGAATTTTGGAGTAAAAAATTATCTAGTTCACTTTCCAGTGAACTAAAAAATCACAAAGAAAAAATAATTATAAATTGTGCATCAGTTGAGTATTTTAAATCAATTGATAATCAAGGGCTTAATGCCTCAGTTGTTACTCCAGTATTCAAAGATATCAAAAATGGTAAACCAAAAATCATATCATTTTATGCAAAAAAAGCCCGCGGAATGATGGCTCGCTATATTATTAAGAATCAAATCAATAATCCTGATGATATAATAAAATTTAATCTTGATGGATACAATTATAATTCAAACTTATCATCTCAGCTAGAACCGGTATTTATAAGAGCGCAAGCATAAAAAAATAATAATTTATTTAACACTTTTAATAAGTGTATCGGTATCGCCAATAATTTCAAGAGCGGCTTTATCAGTCTGATCTTCAGAATACATTCACCATTGACAATTAGTTTGCAATTGATTCTGCCATCAAGATATTCAGCTACCTTTGGAACCATATCCGTTTCATCGGGTGCATAAAGTAAACCACTTTTTGTGCCACGTTCTAAATTGAATTGAATTTCTACTCCGCCACTTTTTACATGCCATTCCAAAAATGTCCCATCATAGCGAAGGTGAGTTATCTTTGATTTTCGATATGGTGTAAATCGATGTATTATATCTTTATGCTGAACTCCTACTATATACCCTGAAAAATGTGATTTTTTCCATGGTATTGTTGCAAGTGAAATAGATACACTTAGTTCAGTGTCTTGAAAATGATTCGATTGAGCCCAGATCCAGTTTTTTGGAAAATTTTGTCCCCAATCCTTTTCAATATAACCTTTGCCTCCATCAAAATTAAGTTTAGAGTTATTCAAGGTAAGTTGGCCATTTAAAGTATGATTCATACTTAAGATTCCATGAAAACATTCCATAGTTGGCACATATGCATACCATCCCATACAACCTGGCTCAAGCAGGGTTACTGGCCAAGGTTTTAAATCATTGCTTAAGATTGTGCCATTCAGATTAATTTTTTCGGTATTTAGATTCAGTTTGACTTTATCTAAAGAAAAATAATTTTCCCCTAAATGAAGCGAGTAGTCTTTTTTATTACAATCAAAGTCACTTACATGGTAGGGTATATATTCAAGGTTACCATTAGAACCTTGATAAATCATTAAGAAAGCAGTTTCATATTCACTGACGCCACTACGATAAATCCCGGGTATTAGAACAAGCGTTTCTCCATTAGACGTTGACATCTTATGATACCAACCTTCAAAAAAAGGTCGCTTGTTATTATTACCGTGATATTGTTCAGGACGTTTAATAATCATAATTCTATTCAATAAGATACTACTATAAAACTATTTTTAATTCAGGCAGAGTTAAATTTACTTCTATGTTAGAATCAATAACTTTAATTGTTGCAGCTTTTTTAACATCCATTTTGTCTGCCATTATTGGCATGGGTGGTGGCATAACTTTATTAGGCATTATGGCAATTATTTTACCCGAAGGCTATCTTGTTGTAGCATATCATGGTATGGTTCAATTAGTAAGCAATATGACTCGGACAACGGTATTTAAAGATCACATATCTTGGAATATCTTAAAACGGTTTTTTAATGGTATTGTGCCAGGCTTGATTATAGCAGCAGTTATTATATACGCATTAATGCAATACTATGAAGTTTCATCAGCTAGCCAAATAAAAATCGACTTTTTAAAACCACTAATTGGCATATATATCATATGGTTTCTTTATATACGTAAGAAAGGTAAACCAGTCTCAGACAAAGCTTTTTTTGTTATGGGAGGGTTAAGTGGCTTGGTGACAGTTTTTATTGGCGCAGCCGGCCCATTAATCGCTCCCTTTTTTATAAATAAAGGGCTAAAAAAAGAATGTATAATTGCAACCAAGGCAGCCTGTCAAGCGATTGGCCATATTGGAAAGATTCCAATCTTTATTTTATTATTTAATGTGACCTATATATCAGATTGGCAGATATTAACTCCACTTATTATTGCTGTTTATTTTGGAACAAAATTTGGAAAAATGATGCTAGGAAAACTTCCTGAAAGAACATTTAAAGTTTTATTTAAAGTAGCGTTGACACTTATTGCAATTCGATTAATTGTTTTTAATATTATTTAGAACTAAATATAAAGTATGTTTAGTTATCAATTTATAAATGGTAAATGGAGGTTAAATGGATCGCCGACGTTTTGTAAAAACATCAATACTGGCTGCATTGGCGAATCCAATACATGCTATGACAAGAACTAATTCAACAAAAAGTAAGAATATAAAGAAAGGTCATATTGCTGTAGTAGGTGCAGGTGCATTCGGCGGATGGACAGCTTATCATTTATTAAGAAAAGGATATAACGTTACACTAATAGATGTTTTTGGACCTGGAAATTCACGAGCAAGTTCAGGTGGAGACTCAAGAGTTATTAGAGGAATATATGGTGAAGACAAAATTTATGTCGATCTAGTCGCTCGATCTTTTAAACTTTGGAAGCGTTATCAAAAACAGTGGCATCAATCATTATATTTTCCAACAGGAGCATTATGGTTCTTTCAAATTGATGATATATATGCTCAAAAGTCCCTTCCTATCGTAAATAAAGCTGGATTAAAGTCTGAACAATTATCAAAAGCTGAAGTTAAAAAACGATATCCTCAAATAAATTTGTCAGGACTTAAGTCTTTTTATTATGAACATGAGGCGGGATATTTGCCTGCAAGACACTGTTGCCAAGTCGTTTTAGAAAATTTTGTTAAAAAGGGTGGAGAGTATAAGCAATTAGCAGTTACGCCTGGAAAAATTATTAATAATCAATTAAGTGAATTGGTACTTTCCGATGGTTCAAAGCTTAAAGCTGACTCATATGTTTTTGCATGTGGCCCTTGGCTAAGCAAGATATTTCCAGATGCCTTAAAAAATATTATTCAGCCGACACGTCAAGAAGTTTTCTTTTTCGGAACTCCTTATGGCGATTCGAGTTTCTTTGAATCGAATATGCCGGTCTGGGTTGATTTCGCTGAAAAATTATGGTACGGTATACCTGGGGCAGACTGGAGAGGCTTTAAAGTTGCTGATGATACTAGAGGAGTCAAATTTGATCCAACAACAGGTGATCGAACAGCATCGAAAAGCGGAATATCTTCTGCACGAAAATATCTAGCCAAAAGATTTCCTGCAATGAAAGATGCGCCATTACTTGAATCACGGGTATGTCAGTATGAAAATAGTCCTGATGGACACTACATTATTGACCAACATCCAGGTGCAGAAAATACTTGGGTAGTAGGTGGAGGATCAGGCCATGGATTTAAATTAGGACCTGCACTTGGCGAATTTGTAGCTGATCGTGTGATTGGGAAAAAAGAGGTGGATCCATTCTTTGCACTATCAAGATTTGACAATGATTTGAAAAAGAAAACTCAATTCAATTCGTTCTTACCAGGAAGTAGTTAATATATTTATGAAAAGATTGTTTTTTATAACAATCATTTTTGGATTTAGTTGTGGAATTCCAAATAATAATTCCAAACTCCTTTCAAAAATTATCCAATCCATGTATAAGGATTTTCCAAGGATAATTGAGAATCCTGAGGAATTTAGAGTTCAAATAATTTATACTCAAATTGATAGGAATAATGAGCAGGTACCTATATTCACTTCTCATAAGTTCAATGTTGTTCCAGAAAAATATTTTTACCCTGCGAGCACAGTAAAATTTCCAGCTGCCGTATTAGCGCTAGATAAAATTAATCATTATGAATCTTTGGGTCTCACAAAAGATTCAAAGTTAACAATTGGTTCTGATCGCGATTGGATGGAATCGGTAGATAATGATACTTCATCTGAAACTGGGAATGCATCGATAGCTCATTATATAAAAAAGATTTTTGTAGTATCTGATGACAATGCCTTTAATAGAATTTATGAGTTTTTGGGTCGAGATTACTTTAATGAACGAATGTGGGCAATAGGTTATCCAGATACCCGTTTTCGCCATAGACTTTCTATAAGACTTAGCGCTGAAGAGAATAAATATACTAATTCATTTGATTTTTTTTCTGAGAAGGGAAATAGATTATTCAGTCAACCTTCTAATTATTCTGGTATTAATTTGTCTTTGAATTCAAAAGAAAACTTTATTGGTGATTCCTATCTTTTAGATGGTAAAAAAATTGATAGCCAAATGGATTTTTCTCAAAAAAATTATTTTAAGCTGACAGATCAGCATCGATTTTTACAACAAGTTATATTTCCAGAATTATTTAACAAAGAAGACAAGTTATTATTAACAGAGAAGGATTATAAGTTTTTATATGAGTGGATGTCAAAGCTTCCCAAAGATAGTCAATACCCAACCTATCCAGATTACAAACAGTTTCCAGATGGATTTTGTAAGTTTTTTATATTTGGTGATAGAAATGATTATATCCCATCAAATATTCGCATTTATAATAAAGTTGGAATGGCCTATGGCTTTTTGATTGATAATGCTTATATAATTGATACTGATAGTGGTGTTGAATTCTTTTTATCTGCTGTTATTTATGTAAATAGTAATGGTGTGTTAAATGATGATGATTACGAATATGATGAATTGGGCTTACCGTTTTTGTCAGTACTGGGACAAAAATTATATGAATATGAAATTTCAAGAGAAAGAAGAATTCCCCCTGATTTTTCGCGGATTATTCATTAAAAAAATATATAGTTCTTCATCTATAAGTTAGTTGTCCTTTATTTTTAAGCATGTGGATCATAAGATTATTTACAAAATCAGTAAATACTATTTTACTTTTATCGTTTACCCTTTTAAATGGCGAGGATCGTCCACCAAATATCATTTTACTATTTGCTGATGATGCAGGTTATGGTGATTTTGGATTTCAAGGTAGTCAAAACTTTGATACACCAAACTTAGATAAACTCGCTCAACAAAGTATAATTTTTAAACAAGCCTATACATCAGCAGCTGTTTGTGGTCCTTCAAGAGCTGGATTGATTACAGGTCGTTATCAACAAAAATTTGGTGTTGAAGAGAATAATGTACCTTCATATATGAGTCCAGCAGGTCTAACCGGGGAGGATATGGGTCTCCCCCTCGATCAATTAACTATTGCCGATCATTTGAAATCAATTGGATATAAAAATATTTATTTAGGAAAATGGCATTTAGGTGGGGCGGATCGTTACCACCCTCTAAAACGTGGTTTTAATGAATTTTATGGATTTCGTGGTGGAGCACGAAGCTATTGGTCCTATGATAATCCGCCTAAAGATCCATTAAGAAAGTTAGAGAGAAATTATAAGAATTTTGAAGAGCATGATGGTTACTTGACAACGGTTTTAGCTGATGAAGCTATAGTATCTATGGAACGAAATAAAAACGACCCATTTTTTATGTTTGTATCGTTTAACGCAGTTCATACTCCGATGGATTATTTAGAAGAAGATTTACCTCCAAAAAATAAAATTGAAGATGAAAATAGGAGACAATTGTATGCAATGACCAAATCTATGGATCGTGCATGTGGTCGCATATTAGATAAATTAAAAGGCTTAGGGCTTTCTGATAATACACTTGTCATTTTCACAAATGACAATGGTGGTGCTTGGATAAATTATTCATCAAATGGATCTCTAAGTGGTGTGAAAGGAACACATTTAGAAGGAGGGATTAGAGTTCCATTTTTATTGTCTATGGGAGATAGGTTTGGTGAAGGCAATAATTTTAATTATCCAATTAGTACATTGGATTTACTTCCAACTTTTGTAGATATTGCAGGTGGTGATGTTAAAAGTCTAAAAGATATTGATGGGAAATCATTGATACCTTATTTGGAGGGAAAGAAAGGAAGGCCTCATCAAACATTATATTGGAAAAAAGAAACCCGCGCTGCGATTAGAGATGGAGACTGGAAATTGATTCGTTTACCAGATCGTCCTGCTTTGTTATATAACTTAGCTAAAGATGAGACCGAAGAGAAAGATCTTGCAAAAAGATATCCCAAGAAAGTAGAAGATTTATATAAAAAGTTATTTGCGTGGGAAATCACGCTAAAGCGATCTCTTTGGATGACTAAAAGACAAAATAGTAAGCGAGCTATGGATACTTTTGATAAATATAAAAATTAGATGAAGCATTTTTTATTATTATTGGTCGTTTTGATGGGTTGTAATCAGCAACCATTTAATAACAAGCCAAATATTATTTATATATTAGCTGATGATCTAGGATATGGAGAATTGGGTGTCTATGGACAGGAAATTATTGAGACCCCACACATTGATGCGCTTGCAAATGATGGTATGCTTTTTACAGATCATTATTCGGGTTCTCCTGTTTGTGCACCATCAAGATCAGTATTTATGACCGGTCAACACACTGGTCATACACCAATACGAGGGAATGATGAATGGAAAGAGCGGGGTGATACATGGAATTATCAGGCGATGTTTGATGATCCTTTTCTTGAAGGTCAAAGGCCAATTCCTGATAGTACAATTACCATAGCTGAGGTCTTGAAGTCTGCTGGTTACTCTACAGGAATGGTTGGGAAATGGGGTTTAGGAGCCCCGACAACTGAGGGACTTCCTAATAAACAAGGTTTTGATTTTTTTTATGGGTATAACTGTCAAAGGCAAGCGCATACACTTTATCCGATGCATCTATGGAGAAATGATGAACGTCATCTTTTAAACAATAAAAATGTACCTCCCCATGCTAATCTTGAAGATAACGCAGATATAAATGATCCTTTTAGTTTTTCAGATTTTGAATTAATTGACTACGCACCAGAATTAATGCATAATGAGGCTTTAAATTTTATAGACAAAAATCAAAATAAACCTTTTTTCCTTTATTATGCATCGCCGCTTCCTCATGTGCCACTACAAGCACCAAAACGTTGGGTAGATTATTATCGATCAAAAATTGGAAATGAAGAACCTTATACTGGTAAATCTTACTTTCCTAATTTGACTCCACGAGCAACTTACGCAGCAATGATTTCTTACCTTGATGAGCAAGTTGGAGATTTAATTAAGAAATTGAAAGATATTGGACAGTATGAAAATACTTTAGTCATATTTACAAGTGATAACGGCCCCACTTATGCTGGAGGTGCTGATACTCCATTTTTTGATAGCGCAAAACCCTTTAAGACAGAATATGGTTGGGCAAAAGGCTTTGTTCATGAAGGTGGTATCCGAGTTCCAATGATTGCAAGTTGGCCAGGGCGAATAAAAAGAGGAAGTCGATCAAATCATATTTCAGCTTTTCAAGATATGATGCCAACATTTTGTGATATAATAGGTATTTCTATTCCTAATAAAACTGATGGTATAAGCATGAAACCTACACTTTTTGGTAAAAACCAATCCAACACTCATGAATACCTTTATTGGGAGTTTCCAGCCTATAAAGGTCAACAAGCGGTTAGAATGGGAAAGTGGAAAGCGATAAGAAGAAATATATTTGATGGAAATATGAAAATAGAATTATATGATCTTAATTCAGATTATAGAGAACAAAATGATGTTGCTAGTGCTCATCCTGAAATTATTTTAAAAATTAAAAATTTTATGGTGGATTCGCATACTAGGTCACACTTGGAAAGATTCCATTTCACTCAATTAGGAGATTAAATTCTTCAATGATTTTTTGCTATGTTATGTATCAATCTACTTAAGGAGTATCCATGCGTAAGGCGCTGATATTAATTATTGCAATAAATAATATTTTAATTTCTGGAGACTTAAAATCTCCGGCTGAATTTTTAGGTTATGAGCTTGGAGACTATTTTACAGCTCATCATCAAGTTGTGGCTTATTATGAACATGTCGCTAAAGAAAATTCAAATGTAAAAACTATTTATTATGGTGAAACATATGAGAGAAGACCTTTAATGACTGCGGTCATTTCTAGCGATCTAAATATGAGTATGCTTGAAGAATTGCGGATTGATAATCTTAAGCGAAGTGGAATGCTCAACGGTAAACCGAAGAATAAAGAAGTTGGAATAGTTTGGCTAAGTTATAACGTTCATGGAAATGAAGCTAATTCAACTGAAGCGGCAATGAAAACACTTCATGCTTTAGCCAACAAGAATAACAAAACTACTCAACAATGGTTAGAAAATACTATTGTCATATTAGACCCATGTATTAACCCTGATGGTCGTGACCGATACGCAAATTGGTTTAGAATGATTGGGAATAGATGGCCCGATGCCGACCCTAATTCAAGAGAACATATGGAACCATGGCCCGGAGGAAGGACTAATCATTATTATTTTGATTTAAATCGAGATTGGGCATGGCAAACTCAAACAGAATCTATAGCACGAATAAAACTCTATAATCAATGGCTTCCTCATGTCCATGTTGATTTTCATGAGCAAGGAATAAATGAAGAATACTATTTTGCTCCAGCTGCTGAACCATTTCATGCATATATCACCAATTGGCAGCGTGATTTTCAAACAATGATTGGGAAAAATCATGCCAAATATTTTGATAAGAACAATTGGCTGTACTTTACTAAGGAAGTTTTTGATCTATTGTATCCAAGTTATGGAGATACTTATCCAACTTATAGTGGGGCCATTGGTATGACCTATGAACAGGCTGGTCATAGTAGAGGAGGATTAGCTGTTGAAACAGATGATGGTGACACCCTTACTTTAAAAGACCGATTAACTCACCACCATACCACAGGCTTATCTACGATAGAGGTTGCTTCCAATAATGTTGGGAAAATGGTTAGTGAATTCAAAAAGTTTTTTTCAGAAAATAAAAATAATCCAAAAGGTGAATATAAATCATATGTGATTTCTAAATCTAACTCTGAAGATAAATTGGATGATTTGAAATCATGGTTGGATAGTAATGGAATTCAACATGGAACTGCTAGCATCACTAAAACTTATAGAGGATTAAATTATAACACTGGAAAATCTGAACAGGCAAAAGTAATAAAAGGGGATTTAGTCATCTCCGCTTTTCAGCCTAAAGCAGTTTTGGTTCAAGTCTTATTTGAACCAAAGACATTGCTTAGAGATACATTAACGTACGATCTAACTGCATGGGCAATTCCATATGTATATGGATTGGAAGCTTATGCAATTAAAGGTGATGTTAAAACACTCCCTAATTCAAAAATCGATAAACCAAAAACTATCCTATCTACATCAGATAAGCCTTATGCTTATATATTACCCTGGAAGGGCATTAAAGATCTTAGATTTTTAGCTTATTTATTTAAAAATGATATTGTTGCTCGTGTCTCAATGGAATCATTCTCTATAGATGAAAGATCATATGATTCTGGAACTCTGGTGATAACTCGTAAAGGTAATGAAAAGCAGGGCGTCAATTTTGATAATGTAATTCAAAATGGAGCTAAAATTTTCAATCGATCATTAACTCTAGCCTCAAGTGGATTTGTTTCTAAAGGAAAAGATTTTGGTTCATCCTCAATGAAAGTTATTAAACGACCTAAGATTGGGTTAGTAGCTGGTAATGCTGTTAGAAGTTACTCATTTGGTGAAGTGTGGCATTTTTTTGAAAGGCAAATTGAGTTTCCTGTTACTGTGATTGATAAAAACAATTTCAGTTCTGTGCCCAAACATGATTATGATGTTTTTATTTTACCATCAGGTAATCACTCCTATGTAGATAATGAAACAAGAAATGAATTGCGTCATTGGGTTCGTTCAGGTGGTCGTTTGATACTGATGGATTCAGCAATGGATCGATTTGTAGATCAAAAAGGCTATGGTCTTAAACAATTCTCAAATGATGATGAAAAAAAGAATTATGAAAAAAAGCAGAAAAAAAGAGAATTATCAGATAGATTAAATCCATATAAAGATCGTCAAAGAGATAACCTGAGTTATAATGCATATGGTGCGATTGTTAAAATAAATTTAGATAATACTCATCCTTTAGCCTTTGGATATAATAAAGACTATTTTTCTTTGAAACTACGTAATCGGAGATATGCTTTCCTTACTCGAGGATGGAATGTTGGGACGATTCAAGACTCTTCTTCAGTAGTTAGTGGTTTTGTTGGTTATAAAGCGAAAGAAAATCTTAGAGAATCAATGGTATTTGGAGTTGAAAATATGGGTAGAGGGCGCGTTATATATTTAGCTGATAATCCTTTGTTTCGTGCATTTTGGTATAATGGGAAACTTTTATTTGGGAATGCAGTCTTCATTGTTGGCAATTAAATAATGAAAAAAATATCATTTATTTTCTTTTTTATTATTTTTGGTTGTGCCAAACCAGAAGTTGATCTCAGAATCGTTGATGCAAAAGATATTTTTGATCAAGTTGCGACGCATACTGGTAAAGATGTAGTTCTAGTTAATTTCTGGGCCACCCACTGCAGTCCTTGTATAGAAGAAATGCCATATATCATTGAGCTTGAGCAAGAATACAAAGATCTGGGATTTAAAGTTTACTTTGTAAGCAATGATTGGTTAGATAGAAAGAATGCCGTATTTAAATTTCTAATCAATATAGGGGTGAGGGGAATATCATTTTTAACAGATGAATTAGATGATAATGAATTTATAAATAATATTCATGAAAATTGGTCTGGAGCTTTACCCTTTACTCTAGTTTTTGACAGGAAGGGAAAACTTATAGATTATTGGACAGATAAAAAAACTAAGGAATTTTTTGAATCAGCAATAAATAAAGCCCTTGTTTCATGAAATTTGAAGAATTCCAATTAGAACGGAATCAATCTACTTGGGAAAATAAAGTAGATTATAATCTGACTGAGAGCGGTGTCCATCCTGGAACACTAAAATCACTTTTTAATTCAGAGTTCATCCAGAAAATAGAAAATACTGAAATAACGTATGGTTTTACTGAAGGTTCTCCTGCATTAAGAGAATCTATAGCATCAATTTATCCGAGCGCAAAGATAGATAATATCCAAGCATTTAATGGTTCAGCTGAAGCAAATATGGTAGCGATAATGACTTTAATTGAGCCCGGTGATGAGATTGTTTATATGATGCCCAATTATCTCCAAATATATGGTTTTTCAAGAGGATTAGGAGCAGATATTAAGACTTTTCATCTGAAAGAATCCTTAGGCTGGAAACCCGATTTGGAAGAACTAACTTCCATTGTATCTGAAAAAACAAAGTTGATATGCATTTGCAATCCTAATAATCCAACGGGTTCAGTTCTTACTAAGGACATGGTACATAAAATAGGGGAGATAGCCCAAAAGTTTGATGCTTGGATCTTATCAGATGAAGTTTATCGGGGAGCAGAACTTGATGGGAATGAATGTAATTCATTTTGGGAAATTGCTTATGAAAAAACTATTGTGAATTGTGGACTGTCAAAAGCATATGGATTACCAGGTTTGCGTTTAGGATGGTCTATTTCTAATCCAGATTATATTAAAAAATGTTGGGCAAATCATGATTATACTAGTATATCTATTGGAACATTAAGTGATCTAATTGGATCTTATGTATTGCACCCAGATAATCGTTTAAATACACTTAGTCAGATTAGAGAATCTTTAATAAAGAATTTAGATCTTTTTCAAACTTGGCTTAATGGATTTGGTGATCATTTTCGTTTTATCCCTCCACAAGCAGGTGCAATGGCTTTTGTTGGATATGATTGGTCGATTAATTCTTCTGCGCTTATTGAGAAACTACGTGATGAGACTAGTGTAATGCTTGTTGCTGGCGATTGGTATGGGATGGATCATTATTTAAGATTTGGCTACGGAGCTAAATCTTCTGATCTTAAAGAGGCCCTTAATAGAATTTCACCAGTACTAAAGTCCTTATGATTGATTTTCCTAATCACGTTGAAGAATCATATAAAAGATCTAAACCTTATATAAGAAAAACTCCTCTAGAACATTCTCCTTATCTAAGTAATCTAATTGATGGAGAAGTCTACCTAAAGTTAGATAATATTCAAAAAACGGGTTCATTTAAATTCCGCGGTGCGATCAGTAAGATGACTTCATTATCAGAAAAAGAAAAATTAAACGGGGTAGTTACTGCTTCAACTGGGAATCATGGCGCAGCATGTTCATTAGCAATGTCTTTACTTGGAATAAATGGTAAAATAGTTGTTCCAAAAAACGTTCATAAGAATAAAGTTGAAAATATACTTAATCTTGGAGGAGAAGTTGAATACTATGGTACTGATTGTATTCATGCAGAAGAAAGAGCCCAAGAAATATCTAAAACTACTGGAGCTACTTATATTTCTCCTTACAATGATGAAGCAATTATCTGTGGGCAAGGAACACTTGGATTAGAAATAAATCAAGACTTAAATGATGTTGACTCAACTTTTATTTCAGTTGGTGGTGGTGGTTTGATTGGTGGAGTAGGAGGCTACCTTAAATCAATTAATAACAAAACAAAGATGTATGGAATCTCTCCAGAGAATTCATGTGTAATGTATGAATCATTAAAAGCGGGTGAGCAATTAGACCTACCATCAAAACCAACGTTATCGGATGGGACTGCTGGTGGCGTAGAATTTGGTTCAATCACTTTTCAATTATGTAAAGATGTTATTGATGAGTTTGCGGTAGTTTCAGAAGATGAAATAATAGATGGAATTCGTATTGGAGTTGAAAAACATCATCAATTAATTGAAGGGGCAGCAGGTACAGCTATTGCTGGGTTTTTAAAGTATAAATCAAATTTAATTGGTAAAACCGTTGTGATTGTAATGTGTGGTGGAAATATTAGTTCTGAAGTATTAAAAACAATTTTATGATAAAAATTGTTGATCTATCCAAAATTAAATCTATTCTTCCAAAAGTTGATTTAATTAATGAAATCGAAAAAGGTTTTGTGGCATACTCTAATGGTGAGGTAGTTGTTCCTCCTGTTGGAGAACTTAGTTTTGATTCTCCGCCTGGTGATGTTCACATTAAATATGGTTATATAAAAAATGACGATATTTATGTGATTAAAATTGCTTCAGGATTCTATAATAATTCAGAGTTTGATATACCTACAGGCAATGGGATGATAATGGTTTTTGATCAAAAGAATGGTCAGCCGATTGCTATTCTAAATGATGAATGTTATTTAACTGATGTACGCACAGCTATAGCAGGAGCAATATGTGCAAAATATTTTGCCCCTAAGAATATAAATAGGATTGGGATTGTAGGAACTGGTGTCCAGGCAAGAATGCAATTACAGTATTTAAAAGGAGTTGTTGATTGCAATGACGCGCTTGTTTGGGGTAGAAATTCAGATTCTTTAGATAAATATGAAAAGGATATGGAGAAAAGTGAATTTGCTATTTCAACGACTATTAATCTTGATGAAGTAATTAATGATTGCCAATTGATAGTGACGTGCACTCCAAGCGAAATGCCATTAATAAATTCAGTAAATGAAGGCACGCATATTACTGCAATGGGTTCTGATACGGTTCAGAAACAAGAATTAGATCCTA
>Ga0207992_1000628_pt1 | contig 17324 bp, 14 predicted proteins | sample ETN02SmetaG_FD_185788 | JGI IMG/M metagenome (GOLD analysis project Ga0207992, IMG submission 185788) | Marine microbial and viral communities from oxygen minimum zone, Eastern Pacific Ocean - ETNP2014F10-02SV255 (SPAdes) (version 2) | ecosystem: Environmental > Aquatic > Marine > Oceanic ...
CTACCATCGAAGAAATATACAATCCTTTAGGAATTCTCATGGTTGAGAATCTTTAATGATCAACTAGATGAATATTCAAGAAACTATATTAAATCATTTGAATGTATTAATTAATGTGATTCATATTGATATTAAAGATTCAACTGGTAAACATGTTCATCATGATAACTTTGATGGCGGACATCATTTGTCAGCTATTATTGTTTCTGATGATTTTATTACTAAAACCCTCTTAGAACGTCATCAAATAGTCTACAAAGCATTAGGTTCTATGATAAAAAAAGAAATTCATGCTTTTAGTATGAAAACATATACAGAAGATGAATGGAAAACTCATGTCGCTTGATATTCTATCCATAAAATACACTGATCACGACGCGGATAAACAGTTTGAGCATTCTCTTAAACATAGCGGGTTTGCCGTGATCAATGATCATCCAATTGAATCAGATCTAATTGATGAAGTATATGAAGATTGGAAAAATTATTTTTCAAGTGAAGAAAAAACAAAATATATGTTTGATGAAGTTAAACAAGATGGTTATTTCCCCTATCTAACTGAAAATGCTAAAGGGTCTACGGCAAAGGACCTAAAAGAGTTTTATCATATTTATCAATGGGGACGATTGCCTGAAATGATAGGTCCTGCAACAATGCAATTAAATCATCAACTGACAGAATTCGCTACAACATTGCTATCTTGGATTGAGGATTCAGCTCCAAAGTCGATATCTAGTTTATTTTCTACGCCTTTAAACGATATGATTGTAAACAGTCAGTTCAATTTATTCCGCATCATTCATTATCCTCCTATGACAGGAAATGAAGATGCGAGTAGCATTAGAGCAGCTGCCCATGAAGATATTAATTTGTTAACAGTTTTGGTTGCAGGCAGTGAACCGGGACTTCAAGTCTTAGATGAGAACGGTGAATGGCTCGATGTAACTACAGATAAGAATACTATTGTTATCAATACAGGCGATATGCTAAAAATGGCTTCAGAAAATTATTACCCTTCAACAACACATCGTGTTGTGAATCCTGATCCAAATATAAATGTCAGTCGATATTCTATGCCTTTATTCTTACACCCTCGCGATGAAGTGACATTGAATAAAAAACATACTGCTGGATCTTATCTTAATGAACGATTAAGAGAAATCGGTCTTAAATAAAAAAAATATATATGTTGAAATATCGTAAAGCTAGCTATTTAACTAACATGGCTTCACGTTTAGCCTTGAATTCTGTTCCTTCACTCCAATTTGGCCATACATCATGCTGGGAAATTGAATAACCAGTTCTAAAGAGAATTCGTACATCTTGTACCATCCCATCATAATTCCAATCGTCTTTAATCTCGTCAGATAAACCATGATAATGATTATTGGTGTAATCATCTTTCATTTCATGACCGAATTCTTTTCCTTTGCGAACCACATCGATCCCTCCATCCACATATAAAGCAGGAACGCCTTGTTTCGCAAATTCAAAATGATCTGAGCGGTAATAATAACCTTTTTCAGGTTCAGCATCAGGAATCAGATACTTTTTGTCCTGTTTAGCAGCATATTCTAATACTTGGTCTAATTCAGAATTTCCTTTACCCACGACAATTAGATCTTTTGTTTTACCGAAAGTATTTCCCATCGCATCAATATTAATTACGGCTACCGTTTTATTTAGGGGATATAAAGGGTTTAATGCATAATACTTAGCACCTAGAAGGCCTTGCTCTTCAGCTGTAACTGCAAGAAAAAGCACAGATCTTCTTGTGCCTTCTGCTAAGCGAGAAAAGGCTTCTGCGGCCGTCATAATAGCACCAGTGCCTAGTGCATTATCATTTGCACCATTATATATTTGGTCCCCATCTAATTTTGGGTTTTTCCCAATATGGTCCCAGTGTGCTGTATAAATAACATATTCATCCTTTAGTTCTGGGTCATTACCTTCATATTTAGCAATAACATTATTTGAGCTAAAGCGCCTTACTCTATTAGAGATCCTACTGGTAAATTTTGCTTTTAAAGTAACAGCTTTAAAATCTGGCTGTACTGCTTTTGCTTTCAATTTTTGATAATTCAAGCCGCTCATTTCAAATAACTTTTCAGCTGCATTAACAGGCATCCAACCTTCAAAGGATAATGGTTTCTTACTTTTATTCTCAATTGTTAATTGTTCACCATTATAGCCGTTTTGGAGTACTGAAAATGGATAGCCAGCAGGGATTGTTTCATGGACAACGATAACTCCTGCAGCACCTTGGCGTAAACCCTCTTCATATTTATAGGACCAGCGACCATAATATGTCATCGCCTTGCCACCAAACATTTCTGAATCCATCTCCCCATCCTTCATCACAGGCGGATCATTAACAAGAACCACAATTATTTTTCCTTTAACGTCTACCCCATCGAAATCATTCCAATTATATTCAGGAGCATTGACACCATAGCCACAAAAGACCACACCCTTTTTTAATAAATTAACATTACGGTTGGTTCGATAGGTATTTCCAATGATATCCGGTCCAGTCTCCATCACCCAGCGCTCATCATCGGTGATAAATTGTGCTCTTAACTCAGATTTTACGCCAGTCATGGTGGCTTTTTGTATCCAAGTTCCGTCTGGATTACCAGGTTGCAATCCGGCTGCCGCAAATGATTCCGTCAGGTATTCAATAGTCTTTGTTTCACCTTTTGTACCAGGAGCACGGCCTTCAAATTCATCTGACGCTAACGTAGAGATATGTTTATTAAGAGTTTCTTCTGTAATAGCATCTTGTGCATCAAGAGCATCTGATGCATGGACATACTTATTCCATCCTTCTTTTGGTTTTCCGCACGATGATAAGATGAGGATTAAGGGTATAATTAATTTTTGCATATTTCGAAACATAACTGCTCCATTAAAAAAAGGTTAATATTTAATTGATTTATTTAAAAGAATTATTGGCGGCTAATTTCGAATTTCCAAACGATTGATACAAGACCGATAACATAAAAATTAAAATTATCACTTTTTGAGTGAGAACATTAAAAATCAGCGATACATCCGATGATTTTGCATCAGGTCCAAACTCTAGAACCAAGATATAGAGGAAAATAGAAACAGCAAACATACAATAACCGATAGCGTAGTGATTTGAAAAACGTTCATCCTTATATAAAACGACCGTAAATAAGATTGCTGAAATAAGGAATGATCTAAAAGCCCAATTCACAAATATTATGTGGATATCACTAAATAAGTTATGTGGTGTAAATCCTACCCCTGCAAAGCAGAGTGCACCTACAATACCCAGCACAGATGCTGATTTAGACATGATACCTAATGAGTCATTGCTGTAATACTTCATGAAATTGTAAAAATATATAGTGAAAGTGATTCCGGTAACAGACAAAGATCCTGTGAAAAAGACCATGGATATAAAGTTTTTTGTAGAAAACTTTCCTAGATCACTAAAAAAGTTATGGGTAAATGAATATCCTACTGTATCAGGATCATTTATTGTCCCTCCACCGTATAAAATCATAGAAATAATTGTAAAAGCAAGAAACAAGAGAACGCCATATCTAGGCAACAGAACAATCGATATTCTATTAAAATTCACGGTGGGAATATAAGTTTAGATATTTTTTATTTATGATTGATATAATTAACTACTTGGATATTCTGCCTGGAGACATCCCATTTTCTAAATCAAAGTACCCACTTACTGAGCCTACGGCGCATTCCTCACGTGACATTCGATTCAATTTTTGAATTTTATACACGGCATCGATGCCAGTACAATGGGCACCTACAAAATACTCTACCCCGTATTTTTTGATCTCTTTAGCTGTCCATCGCATTTCTTTATCATTTTTATTAAATAAATGGAATCCTCCTATCGCAGCATATATATCATATGATTTATTGAAAGTTTCAACAGTATGTTTCATGGTATTTACAACACCGGCATGGCCACATCCTGAAACCAATATTAGACCTTTATCCGTTGTAATAGCGATAGATTGGTCCTCAGGTACATTATCTTCCACCGTTTTACCATTGATCGTCATTTCTCGATATCCTGACCAATTCTTCTCGTCATAAACTCTGGGCACTACACCTGTAGTCCATATGTTAGGCATAATCTCTTTGGGTTTATTGTGATAAATAAATTCAATTCCCAAATTCTCAAGTGCTTGTTTTTGCGCTTTAAATTTATTTCTATTTATTCCATCCGACCATCGATCAAGAAACATGCCTTCACCAACATGAACATATTTTAAAGCCTTGGGATTCTTCTTCATTAACTTTTTACGCAGAGTTTGAAGGCCACCTGTATGATCTGTGTGATTGTGGCTTAAAAACACATGTTCAACTTTAGAAAGATCAATTCCTAAACTATCAGCGTTTTCGAGCACCGTATTCTTCCGAAAGCCTGTATCAAATAATATCTGATTGCCATCGGATTCGATTAAGGCTGCAAAGCCCCATTCACCTAGGTAATCATAATCGGCAACCATGGTTGATAAAATAGTGACTTTAGCATTCGAGGTTTGTGCTATAGAAATATTGATGATCGATAAAAATACTATAACAAGTGATCGTATTCGAAAAGAATAAGTCACCTTCTATCTCTTTAGTTTTACGGTCAGGTCTGTACGTCCACCCTTAGGATGATAGGCAGATAATTTAATCGATGACCCTCTTGCTCCTTTAACTAGCCAAGTTACTTCCGCTTCACCATTGCCGGAGATCTGTCCCAAATCTTTTACAGTATTTTCATCTAAAATTGAAACATTATTTGCAGCAGATATGGATGCGCGCGTAGGTACTGCTCTCTTATTCGAAACTCGTATTGCCAGTTCAGTTGGCTGAAACCCTTGATTAGAAACGGTTACGGTTAGACGATAAATGTCATTATCTAAATAGGTTTGTTCAACGTCTGTAATAGCAAGAAGGGGCGTTGATCGTGCCTGCATTAACATAAAATCAACATTGCGCTTTACTTCTTTTGATAGAGCCGGTGGCAAGGGGTTGTTATGACCGAACTTTTTCCAGCCTCCTATTTCTACTTTTCCTAAAGTAGGATGATCAAACGCCTTCCAATCCTTAAATACTTTCCCATCCATAGACTCATCATTATATCGCAGTTGTTCTGATGGAGATACGCGACCATCTTTATCTAGGTCTTTTCCAAAGCGGTAGATCTCATTGGCAAAGGCTAGAACTCCAAATAATTCATACATGCCATCTAATGAGCCGCCGTAAGCTGCGTAACGGTCATTGATATCATCGTGACCATAGAAGTTTCCACCACCATCAAAGGGATCCATTCCTTTAATCTCACCTTTCTCATTTCGTATAAGCTGCCCTTTACCTCTATTTTTTGATCCTCTGGGCCAATTCCATTGATATACGGATGTAGCAAGACCATACTCAGTTACGTTCAATCCTCGCTCGGATAGGGCAACATATAAATTTAGATCTGCTCCTGGCAATTTCATCTCCGGTACGGATGGTGGTCTTAAGATAACGCCACCTGAAGAATGCAAATGCTGAGATGCTGCAATATTGGGGTGACTGGCAACAAAATCTAAAACACTACGTAGTTCAAGCTCAGATCCAGGAAATGATCCTGATCCACGCTGCTTTAAACTCCAGTTCCCTGGATAATTTCTATTGGGATCAATTCCTCCTGGCCAGTCTTCATTATATTTACCATCTCCGTCATTATCTATTCCTTCACTATAACGTTTATAGTAAGGACCTTTATCGTCGGGTTTTCTCATGCGAAGCAGACGATCATCTTTTTCATCTTTAACCCAATTTCCTGAGGGATCTTTTACACGCATCTGCAACGCCATATTATCTCCATCTAAATCATCCGGTGCATCTTCATCGGTTTTACCATCGTTATCATCATCCCAAGGACGTAAGGTAGAATCTCGCGGCCTTAAAGGGCTGTGGTGTTGATATTCTGATCCATCTGGAATCATGTTCGGTACAATATAAAAAACCCGCGTTTTCCTTAATTTTTTTGTATCTTTATCGTTTGTAGTAACTAGTCGGTGAATAAGTCCCAAAGCAGCCTCGGTTGCAATGACTTCATCGGAATCCACACCACCGTCAACCCAGATACCCGGTTTATCGTCAGGTTTACCTGATTTGAAATCAGTAATTGTTATAAGCCATAGGTCCCGGCCTTGATATGATTTACCGATAGATACAAGATCAGTATATTGGGGATATTTTTGATTAACATCTTTTAAGAATTGGACCATTTCTTCATAGTCATGATAACAATCAAATTTCATGGATTTAGAAAATGGGTCGCAGGATTTAAAGAATAATTTCTCATTGTTTGCTAAAAGGCTTGAAATAAATAATAGAATTATAAGATAGGAATGTTTTTGTATTTTCAATGTTGTACCTCGTGTTAAAATATTTTTCATATAACCAATCTACTGAAATTTTAAAGTAACAAAGAAGCCCCCAAACGGAGGCTTCTTTGTTTACATTTATATAATGTTACTTCAATAATATCATTTCTTCATCATTTCTAGACCTAAAGAAACATTAAATGCTAATAGAACTATTTGACCCAGTGACATACCTATGAAAAAAGGCATAATTGAGCTTGCGCTCATAGGATCTAAATTAAATATTGTATATAGATGGTTCACCACATGCAACCCAGCAAATACTGAAGTAACTTTCACAAGCGTTGAATTACCATAACCGCGAGAAGCTAGTGCGGAAGCAAAACATTGAACCCCGCTCCAATTCACGACTCCAAATAACATTACCATACCGATTTCCATTGTCATTCCAAGTGCAGCAATTTCCCAGGCATTCTCAATATGTTGTCCCCATAAAATGTGATAATCAAGTGACCAAACAAACATGTAACCAATTGACCCAAGAATGATTAATACTGTCCCCAAACTCAAGAGTCCATCTTCTTTTTCCTTTTGAAGCAAACTATTAAGTGTATGGGTACCAAAAATCAATAACGCAATCCCTAAAATAGAAAGTATTGGATATAATAAACTAAGGGTGCCACCGTTTGTGAGTTCTTCAGAAAAATAGCGCCAAATCAAAGACCCTTCTTCTGGAGTCCCCCCCATTGTAATCTGCAATAAAAATGGGATCGTCAATAGTGCAGCCCCGATACATAGACAAAGACCACCTAATTTATTTAAAGACATAGAATTCATATGATTTTCCTAGGTTGTTAGAGAATGTTGAGATTACACGCATATATAAAACAATGTCAATAAAAAAAGGTTACCCATAGCCAACACCTTTTCCATATTTTAATAAAATTTATTTAATTAATTTCAATAGACAATATGAAATACAAAATATATTTATTTATATCTTTATTTTTACTGATTTCATGCAATAATAATTCCAATGGAATCCCAAGTCATATTTACCCAGATTTAAATAATAAAATTCAATATCAAGTAGATTGGCAAAAAAAGTTTTATAAAGAAAGAATTAAGGAATTCAAAGCGTCTCCAATTGGCTATAATCAAATCGTTTTGCTGGGTAATAGCATTACTGAAGATGCAAAAGGTTGGAACGATAGCATCGGGATTACTAACATCACGAATAGAGGTATTTCAGGAGACATAACAGATGGTATACTAGTAAGACTAGATGAAATTATATACTTTAAACCTTTAGCTATATTCTTACTTGTTGGTATAAATGATATTTATGCAATGAACTTACCCGAGGGCAAACAAACCGAAAAACATATAATTAATAATATAATAAAAATATTAGAAACAGTTCGCAAAAAATCACCTCAAACAAAATTATATCTACAAACTATTCTACCAACACATAGAGAAGATATAAAAGATCAAATAAAGAGAATTAATCGCGGAATCATTAATAAAGTTCAACCTGAAGTTACAGTAATTGATCTTTATTCAATCTTTGCTAATGAAAATGACCTGATGACAAGTGAATATACGACCGATGGAGTCCATCTAAATAGCTATGGTTATGGTATTTGGATAAATCATATAAGAAATCACATTAATAAATATAGCATTAAAAAAGAAATCGTTATAGATCCCGATTCTATTAGTTTAGATCCAGATACAACGGATATTATTCCAGACTCAACTAATTCATTTTAATTGATATTTACGTATAGTTTTCGCCCAAGCGTCGGCTACATATAAAGACTGATCTAATCCAACTGCAATGTCATGGCCTAGATTTTGCCTGTCTTGGCGTAGGGTAGCATCAAATGTTTTCTCTATTTCATCATAACCAATCGGAATTATCACAACAGAAGAGCGTGTCTTATCAGGTTGATCTCCTCCGTCAATTAAATATATTCTATGATTTAAAACAGCTAAACCAAACGGGCGACCTAAATCATCACCCTTTAGCTCACTTATAAAAGTTCCATTAGAGCTAAATACTTGAATTCGTGAATTACTTCTATCTGCAACATAAATACGGTCTTTAGAATCAATTGCAATTCCATGAGGTAAGTTAAACTCCCCAGGTCGATCTCCAGGCTTTCCCCATTGCAAAATATAATTTCCCTCTTTAGAGTATTTAACAACTCTAGTGTTCCAATAACCATCACTTATATACACATCCCCCTTAGAATCAAAGGCTACGCCGGTTGGCCTTGCAAAGTGATTTTGGTCATTACTAGATATCATATATTCGCCTAAAGTGAGAAGAAGTTTTCCATTAGATGAAAATTTCTTTACTTCATGCGATCCGACATCAGTAACCCATATATTGTCATCAGAATCAACACTTAATCCATGTGGCATAATAAATTCGTTATTCCCCCAAGAATTCGCAAGTGATCCTGTTTCAGAATCAAATATATAAATAGTAGGTAATTTTATTTTTTCATCAGGCATGGGGTCCATCCAGCCACGATCAGCGCGATGAAATACAACAATTTGATTATTAGAATTAACACCTACTCCAGTAACCTGACCTAAAACGTTATTATGTGATAGATTAGGCCAATTTTCTACTAATGTGTAAGATTGAGATGTATTGCAGGAAGATATAAAAAGAAAGATTAAAAGAGACAGAGAAGATCTTTGATAAAAATAAATAACTTTACTCATTATTCAGTAAGTTATCAAAAAAAGGCACAAAATTTCGATCAAAAAACTGTTTGTTCTCTTGCCATATTTGACGTCCATACACAGAGCGATAAAAACTTAAACCGATCCGATCAAATGCTCTATCATCGAGAATATTATCCTCTAATTGAAGAAATATATTTTCCACCCTGCGAAGACCGGTCATAACCGTCAAAAATAATTGCATTTCGTCAATGGAGTCAAAATCTTCTTTGGGAACATCATCGTATAATTTCTTTACTAGACTAGCAAGGTTTCTATCCGTAGCAATAGTAAGATAAAGCTCGCTAGCCTGATCTGAGATGGCTTGGTTAGTCGCTCCTCTTACTGCGGTCGTATTTTGATTGATCTCCATACCTACAAAGATCAAAGATGCGATTACACTAATAAATCCAATGAGTTCTAATCTATTTCTATTCATAAATCTATATTTTTAATTATTTAAATTATACTCCATAAGTACTGAATCTACCTCAACTAATTTATCTCTAGTATTTCGTAATCGTTCTAAATAATACTTTTTTCTAAAATCATGATATAGTAATAATCCATTATGAAATTTATCGCCAAAAAAGTATTCTTTTATTGACAACGTATCAACAGTGGTTGATTTATATATTGGTTTAAAAAATTGCAGAGCATGCTCGCGATCAAAAGCTTCAGAACGTTGATCGATAAGGTCTCCATTTAATACTAATCTTTTATAATAGTGTTCATATAATTTTGAAATCGGCTGTACAAGATCATCATCTTTTGACATATTAAATCGACCGCTTGCCACTGATGCACTATAGGCTGACTGATTGCCAAAAAATGTAGGTACAACCAAATTACTCACTAAAAATACAATAGTATCAAAATCAAATATTGTATATCCATCTAGAACAGATAATAGATATTCTTCCTGTCTAACAATTTGCGTATTAATCGCAATAAGTGTATCAATGTGTATTAAGTCTTCATTTATCTCTACATGGATCTTCCGATAGTCTTCTTTTAGACGTTTATTTACTTCTTTATCTTCTTGGTAATCGTCAAACCATAAAGAAAGAAATAATCCTAGAAAAACAGCTAAAAATTCAACCCCACCCCTTGTTGCAATATTCATATAATTCTATTTTAATAAAATCATTTTAAATGTCTTCACATAATCACGAGTTTGAAGTTGATAAAAATATACTCCCCCGGGCATAGTTATTCCCGAGTTGTCCTTAGCATTCCAAACAGCTGTATGGTAACCTGCAGGTATATCCTGATCAAGTAGCTTCACTACTTCCCTACCTAATATATCATAAATAACTAATTTAACATGTCCTTCCATTGGAATATCGTACTGAATCGTAGTTATAGGATTAAATGGATTAGGATAATTTTGATGAAGCGCAAAGTCCTCGGGCACAGGTGACAATAAAACTTCTTCATATCCAGCACTTATTAATTCATTATCTTTATTAAAATAACGATATGCAATCTCAATTGAAGTTTTATCAGTATTACTATTATTTATTGTGAAAGGAATTATTCCATTCGATGTATTTATTTGATGAGTTAACAAATATCCAGACAATGTATCTATTTTAGTCAAAGCCAGAGGCATATCATTCTGGTTTTGATTGTAAGCTGCTTCTATATGAATATCGTTTGGTAAATAATTAATGATAATTTCACTACTATATGTACCATTAGGCGGAATAATAACAATCTGATCTCTATTTACCTCGGACTTAAGACTTTCTCCCATTCTCGGATAAATTTGAGCTCTTAATTTACCCGTCCTATTGTAATTCCAATGCCACATTCGGTAAAATACCATGCCGTCACGGGCATTAAAAACGCCATCTAAATCAGGCTTAAAATTGGGTTCATCTCTCGTAACAGGTCCCAATTCATATTTTAAATCTTTTCCCTTCCACCCTGTTACAAAGCTATTGAGATCATATATATCAACTGCCCCATCCAGGTTGAAATCAGCTAGTAGAGATATCTGATATTTGTATTCTGATTGAGCGCCTACATTATTTGACAAATCTGTTAAATCGCTGATTTTTATAACCACACTATCTCCACTAATAAATGGCGGATTCAGTGTTACTAGAACCGTATCTTTATTCATTATAGAATAATCTGGTGAGAGCGTATCTCCAAATTGAGTAACAGCACTTACTTTTAAAGATGAAATAGGTTCAGATATATACAATTCAAGGGTAGATTTTTCAAGTATGGGCAATACGTTTGCAATAGGCTCAGATACTGCATTAATCACTGGAGGTGTAAGATCGTAAAGATTAACAGTATTGATTGATTGTATGGTATCCGCTTCATTGCCTAGTGCATCATAAATACTATTATCTAGCGGGTTGATGGTCAATTTTTCATTACCATCGGCAACTCCAGATAAATTCAATCCCAAGGTATATGTATTTTGATCTCCAGTGATGCTAACTGGAGTTGTATTAATAAGCGTTGCAGTTCCGCCGGTGATACTCATTATAAAATCACCTGTCTCTAAGTCGCCACTACCACCAATAGTACTAAAAACAGGTTCACTCATCGATACAAATAATGAATTATTATTTGAAGAAATGGATAAACCATTAATAACTGGTGGTGTTGTTTCATTCAGCGTTACCACATTGCTATCTTGAGTAGTTTTTGCAATATTGCCAATTGAATCAAATATGCTACCAGTAACGGGGCTCACGGTAACCTTTTCAGTACCATAAGCATAACCCGCAGTACTTAGCCCCAAAGTATATTTTTTCCCATCTGCTACGATGCTGGTAGGTGTAGAACTCAATAATACAGCAGTCCCACCGGTCATACTAAATTCAAAATCAGTTGAATCTAATGCACCACTTCCTGAACTTGTATTATATACATTTTCATTCATTTCAACGGTGATTAAACTATTATCTTTTGAAATTGATGAAGCTATAATTATTGGATCAAATACATCAGATAATACCACTGAATTATTTGATTGTATGGTACTGGCTTCATTGCCAGCTTTATCATATATGCCATCATCAACTGGATTAACAGTAAGCGTATCCCCACCATTACTGTTTATAGAATAACTTACTATCAAAGAATAAACTTCATTATCAATGATATTATCTACTTTAGTTGCACTTATCGGGGAATTACTTGCTAATTTTGCATTTCCTTCACTTAATGATAAAGAAAAATCTGAAGCTTCTACTGCGCCACTTCCACTTGAAGAATTATAAATAGGTTCACTTACAGTGACCAAGAGAATATTATTTTGACCTGATACAACGGTCGCAGAAATAGAAGGCGGCAATCTATCGTTCAATTTTATGGATGATTTTCCCGTACTGGCTTCATTGCCAGCTTGGTCATATATTGAATTATCAACTGCATTGACCCATAAAGTGTCGGTTCCATCTGCAAGGTTTGAGAAATTGACCCCTAGGGTATAAACATTTCCATCACTAGATATACTAGAGGGAGTCTTACTTACTAAAGCAGCATTTCCAGAACTTACACTCATTTCAAAATCAGCTGAATCTAATGCGCCACTTCCTGAAGCAGTGTTAAATATTGCTTCGCTATATGTTAAAGATAATATGCTATTATCAGCTGAGATTTCGATGTTGGTAATTGTGGGTATAATCCCATCAATTACTAAAGCCTTATTTGCGCCCAATGAATTGGCCTCACCGGGCTCAGGTAAAGTCAATACACCTGCATTCGACCCTAAATCATTAATTGTTCCACCATTTAAACTTAATGAGGTGGTATCTTGATAATCTAAATCACTGGATACATGCTCAGTATAAACAATATAGTTAAAGCTTAAAATTGCACTTCCAGTGCCACTTGAATAATTGGCAACTCCATCTTTAGACCCAGTTTCCAAATTTAATTGTGGTGTTCCCGTTACATTAACTTTTTCAGAAAAAGTAACCTGAATAGAAATTGTATCTGCAATGTTATATAGTCCATCGGTGGCTGATGACGATATTGAAAGAACCGTGGGGGGAGAAATATCATTTAATGTAGCAGTATTATTTGATTGTGACGTAGTTGCTTCATTCCCTGCTGCATCGTATATGCCATTATCAACTGGATTAACAGTTAACACTTCAGTTCCATCGACAAGCCCAGATAAATTGATTCCTAAAGTATAGATGTTTGAACTTTTAGTTAAACTTGTTGGAACTGCGCTTCCTAAGGTTGCTGTCCCTCCGTTGATTGAAAATGCAAAATCGTTTGCCTCAAGTTCTCCTGATCCTCCACTTGTATTAAATACACTTTCACTCATGGTTACTGCAATCGTACTATTATCTGAAGCCAATGATACGGATGAGATCGTTGGAGCAAGTTTATCATTTAAATACACTGTGTTGTTAGATTGAGATGTGTTCATGTCAGCACCTGAAACACTATATATACTAAGACTTTGTGGGTTGACCGTAAGAAGTTCACTGCCATTTGGAGTTCCTGAAATATTAAGTCCAAGTTTATATACTTCTCGACTTGTTTCACGCACCGATATTTTATGATAAATCCGTCCCCAATTATTCCCAGAGCCTCCATCATTGGTAGATGCATTGCTAGATTTTTTGTATATACTTTGCCCGCCAGTTCCGGCAGGATTACTAGAGTCTTCTTTTAGCCAAAAATAATATTTTGTGTTGGCACTTAATGTAACATTAGTGGAAAAATTAAAAGTAACTTCAGATTGACCCATACTTGCTGATACAGTTGTACGATCTGAACTAACCACAGGTGTTCCGGAAAACTTATTCCATGGGTTTGCGCTACCGGAATTACCATCACTAGAGTATACATCCAAATAAAGTTTATAGCTCGCAGTATGAGAGTTTTTCAACTGCAGTTTTACTGTTGCTAAAGCACCTTCATCTCCCATCGTAAATGTTTGCCAAGCATTAGTCCATCCCGTTCTAGACGTCATTCCAGATGAATGATCAACTAGAGATTTAACATCTCCATAACCAATTCTTTCAATTGAAGTTGGCGTTGAGCTACCTAGAGTGGCTACGCCACCATTTATTGATAATACAAAATCACTGACTTCTAAATTTCCAGAAGCATCATTTGTATTATAAACTGGCGCAGAAATAGTAACTGTAATTATTGAATTGTCATCGACAATCGTTGTACTTGAAATCGCTGCAATTACATTTAACTTTACCGTATTATTAGACTGATCTGTACTAGCTTCTTTCCCAGTGCCATCGTAAATACTGTCATCTACAGGATTCACAGTCAGGGTTTCATTTCCATCAGGTGTCCCTGACAAACTTATTCCCAATGTATATACATTGCCATTTTTGGAAATACTAGTAGGCGTAGCACTTGATAGTGTAGCAACACCACCACTAAGGCTAAATGAGAAATCAGATGCTTCCAGAGCCCCACTACCTGAATTGGTATTAAATACTGCTTCACTCATGGTTACTGCTATTGTGCTGTTATCATTGGCTAATGATACTGAAGATATTGTGGGAGCGGTATCATCTCCATATACCCTGATAAATCCCTGTGATACAGTTGCAACGGACGTTACTTTTCCACTATAGGCAAAATAAACTTTATTATTTGCCACTCCAACATCATGGCTATTAAGATTATCATCTTCATAGGAAAAGAGTGTTTTAACATCTGTATAATCATTAATATTGTAAATCCAAGCGCGTGGATTAGAATTTTTATCTCCTCCTGCAAAAAATAAATCATCACCATATATAACCATATGACCATTTGAACCGCTACCAGCATAGTTTTCATCACTAAGGTTTACGGGATTTGTTGGATCAGAAATATTATGGACTGTTCTTTGGTCTGTATATAATAAATTTCCATAAGAAGCTACGCGGTGTGGAGCATTGCCCCAGGCATTTGATGAAATAGTGCCAATTTTATTATAACTACCTCCATTATTGTGAATATATATTTCTTTAGAGTTTACTTCGCATACAAAGATATAATCTTCATTTGCATAGATCGAATAAGGGTTGTCTGTGGCAGAATCATAGTCTTTCTCATGAAGCACAACAGGATTTAAGGGATCCGTCATATCATAAACACCAAAACCTGTACTTCCTTCAATTACATATAGATAATTACCCCATTTATACAAATGCGTCGAATATGTAATAAAAGTGGTGTTAATTAAATTATCGCCAAGATAGGATATGTTATCGCTACTTACATCGAAAAAACGTAGTTTTCGGTCAGGACCATTTCCATCTACAACAGCTACGTTACCAAAAACTACAACATGATCTGGCTGACCAGCTATTCCGCTAGCACTGCCATCTCCTCCCTCAGCTATAACTGCTCCTGTTGTTAAATTAATTATGCTAAGTTTTGCTGCTCCATCGGCTGGGTCATTAGTTCCGGGATGAACTGCATAAAGACGATCCCCAACAATATCAAATCTTTTCACTTTGACATTTTCTATTGTATTAAGAAGCGAAAAGCCTTCAACATTAAGATCGCCTTGTGAAAATATAACTGTAACCATAGAAAAAATTGTAAGAATCCTACTCCGCATTGATAGTTCCTGTTCCAAATCCCTTAATTGGAATTTTCACATCTTTAGGATCTAAAATTTCAGATTCAGTTGTAATACTTACTTCAGAAGAACCAGGTTGTAACAGTTTTACTATTATATCTGCAATCTGACCGGTACCACTATTCGTCTTCTCAGAAGACATAAAAAACACATATATATCAAGCTTTCCTTGTCCGTCATCCTCATAAACAAAGATTGGCTTTTGAGATCGTAGAAAAAAATCGCCAGGATCTGCGCTTATAATCTTAACCATAGAAGCATCATAGTTTACCTGAGCATGAACTCCAGCAGCGTCTGTGATATCCAAAACGGAAATAGAAAGTTCAATGTTGTCATTAACTGATCCGGTCGATAGCTCTGGGCAAAAACCAATACCAGGTAAATCCACTGTATAATTGCCAAGATCCTGACAATTATCTAGTTCAACCTTTCCTAAGTCACAGGATAGAAAAAGGAAGGAAAATGGAATTAATAATAAATTAATCCAGCGCAATTGAGAGTCTCAGTTGAGGTTGATTCGTCGACTCATTTAATACAATATCTACTTCTGGCATATTTTCAACATTACGATCTAGATCAAGAATGACTGCATGCGTAATATTTAATGTCCAAATAATTCCCATAGTTAATAAGGTGTATTGGAGGTTATCAACGTATCGATTTTGATTCTTTTCTGCTTTTAACAATACATCACGAAATTCTTTGAGTTTATTAGGATCAGCAGAATTAGCATACATACGATTATACAGGTTGATGTCTTTTAATTGATATTCATAAAATTTATAAAAAGTAAATGCAAGGCCACCTAATACAATTTCAGACCCCATCAATGATAAACCAAGTTTTCTGTGGTCCGAATAAAGTTGTCCCCAACCTGGCAATATGGTTGATCGTAATGCTGATGGCCAACGAAATCGATTTTTTATATTTACTGGAACTCCTCCTGATAACGTTGAAGATATCTTTGCGATACGTTCTCTTTCTTCAACAATAGCAATTTGTTGAGGTGATTTAAGACCAAATAAATTCCACGCTGCGGCCTCTGCTTCGTCCATCAAATTTTGATAATCTCCAAATACACGCATAGTTATCGACTTATCGATTGAACCAATTGGAACTGAAACCATATTCATATCAATTGTATAAATACTATCAGCATATGCTATAGAACCACTCAAAATAAAATCCACCTCTAACAATTGACCAATAAGTGCTTCGCAATAATCGGTAATACAGTTAGATCGCTTATAACCTCGTTCTTCTAACGTAGATAACAAAGATCCTCGATCAATGACTTGAACTAAATTGATATTTTCAATTTCATTTCGAACTGCTTCCGTAAATCTTTGAGATAAAGAAGTTGGTATTCCTCTAGGTTCAAAATCGAGTACTCCAACTTGAGGAAGTTCAACGGATTGACTAAAAAGAATATTGAAGTGAAAAAATAGAGTTAATATGAAACCGAGGCATTTCATAAATAAAATTACGAATAATAAATATAAAACTTGAAGTTAGCTATCTGATGAAACCTTCTGTGCTGCTTCAAGACCTATGAGTGCGTTTATCTTAGCTGAGCTAAGATTGATAATTCTCTTAAGTTCAATTGAAGAAGTTGTTTGCAT
>Ga0207992_1000633_pt1 | contig 17271 bp, 12 predicted proteins | sample ETN02SmetaG_FD_185788 | JGI IMG/M metagenome (GOLD analysis project Ga0207992, IMG submission 185788) | Marine microbial and viral communities from oxygen minimum zone, Eastern Pacific Ocean - ETNP2014F10-02SV255 (SPAdes) (version 2) | ecosystem: Environmental > Aquatic > Marine > Oceanic ...
GCACGCCAATAGAGACACGTTTGTTTTTGCCGCAGATTCAGTTCCCGACACTTTAGAAACATCAATTAATTATCGATCTTTTTATTCTCCTGTTACAATAGTAAAAGAACTTGCGACTCAGGAGCCTGGTGTCTCTAGTGCTGCTGATACTGTTGGTGCGCCTGTTACGCCAAAAACAGAACCCGCCAAAGCAGTGGAAAAAAATATTGTAGACCCTGATACTATTAAGCTGCAAAACGATCCTTTGGTTTCTTTGCCCGATAGCTTAAAAGAAAATCCGGTTGATACTATTGGTACAGATATTGATACAACCTCGATAATAACAACCCCCGAACTGCTCACGCCCCCTGTGCCTGCAGATTCGATAAAAACGCCTTCAGTAGAAATGCCCGCAGATAGTACAAAATGATCAAAAGATTTATATATTTTGCTCTTTTGTTTACGTTTTCACAAGCACAACAATATAAAATTACTCATATGGAGGGCACTTACGATCTAGATGGCGATGGTTTTATGGAATTTGTTTCTGTAGAGTCAAAAACAAATGAAAACAATAAATATTCTGTCGTTCGCTATTATGAATTAGATGATAATGGGTACCAGCAACTAGAGTGGGAGCTTGAAGCCCCAGATGGGCTCTTAAGCAATTTTGTAGATGTTGAATTGGGCGACTTAGATGGCGATGGAATCCCTGAGCTAATAACTGTTTCAAATATGGCAGACCCCGATAAAAAGGAGCTATTACAACCCATTGCTTTTTATTATTATTGGGATGGTGAGCGCTTTAGCAAAGAGGCTGGGAGTGTTTTTAATTTATCCGGTGGCCGAGAGTTTGTCCGCGGTCACAACTTTGTTCTCATGGACTATGATGGTGACATGGATCAAGAGGTTGCTGTTTCTCTTGGGAGCCCCTTGCGAGAAATTGCCATATTAGATTTAAACAAGGACAATGAGTGGCGAATCGTTCAAACATTAAAGCCCAATGGAATGAAGTCTGGAGTTAGCGCTGTCTATGTTTCAGCGGTGGATTGGAACCGCGATGGGCTTGATGAGCTTGTTATTCTTTCTGCTGAAGGAGAAGTTCTAAGAACTCAACCTTTTTATAATATAGATTCAGAATTAATTATGGGTAAAGGACAAGAAACGTTCATCCCTGGCCTTGATGGATTAATACCTACCCGGGTTTCTGTAATTGATTGGAATAAGGATGGCCGTCTTGATTCAGTTCTACCTTTTTACAATGGAGATCTAATATCATTAACGCTATATGGAGATTATATAGATGTTGTCAAGCTTCCTGTCGATGGTGGCCCTTTAAGCGATGTCCGGATCGCCGATTTTAACCAAGATTCATATAATGATCTCTTGCTTGTTTCTGGTGATATGAATGTTCTTACTTTAGCTTATGGAGGCCCGGAGGGAATTGTTAAGTCAGAAGAATATTTCTCAGTTGAGGAAAATCAAGAGCCCGTATCTCAGGTGTTTTCTGCGCTACCTGTTGTTATACAGGGTACTTATAGTGGAAACGTTATTGCTTCAGGCTGGGATGGCTCACAGTCAACCATATTTGTCATTGAGCTTGGGCGGGGAATAGAACCCGCCAAACCAAGTGTTGCTGGGCTTGAGGGGCAAGTCGAAGAAATCTTAGATGTTTTCCCTGAAATTCCATTGAGCGATATTGATGTTCCTCAAGTTCCAAAACCATTAATAACAATGGGACAACCTTTGCCTGATGGAATTCTTCCAAAACACATATTAACCGTAAATCAGTCTTTTGCATATACGCTGCCAGAAAAAGAAAAGGATGATTTTTACAGTTTTCGTTGGCTGCAGCCACCTCCAAAAGGAATGTTTTTTCATTATGATTCGCGATCTATTAGATGGGTTCCCGACACTACGCAACTTGGTGCTTACAAGTTGGCTTATCATGTTGAAAGAAAACTGGGTGAGGATGTTATGCCAATGACTACAAAAGAAGACTCGCTAGTTACTTATAAAGTTGTTCCCAATCTTGAGGGTGACGATGAAAGACTGTGGGTTTATGTAAACGATCCTCCAATTATTCTTTCTGAGCCTTTTGGTACAGAGTTTGTTGCTGGCGACACCTTTGTTTACAAACCATTAATAATCGATAGAAATCCCGATTTTTCTCTAAAGTATCAACTTGAATCGGCGCCCGGTGGTATGCGGGTTGGTGACGATGGTACAATTATGTGGGCAACTGATTCTAGTCATATTAATGTTTATGATATCAGGTATGTTGTGAGCGATGGCTTTGATCGCGCAACACAAAACTTTTCTCTGTTTGCTAGAGCTGGTGTTAAAATATTGTCTGATGCTTTTCTTGAAGCAGAGGTTGATAAACCATATCAATATAAAGTTGATATTTGGAGACCAGACCTTGAACACCTTTTAAGTTTTAGTTTGCCTGTAAAGCCAGGTGGGATGTCGGTAGATGAAACGGGGCTAATAACCTGGACGCCTGGTGTTACTCAAATTGATACACAACGGTTTATCATAAAGGTAAATCACGGGGTTGCCGTTGACTCTCAATTAGTTTCTCTCTTTGTAAATCACCCACCAATTGTACGGGGATCGCCAATGGGTATGAATGTAGTTAGTCTTGGTGAAGAATACCGTTTTCAGCTGGATGTCTTTGACCCAAACAAAAACGACGATCTTATTTACACAGCAATTAAGATGCCGGATGGAATGCGAATGGACCCATATGGGGGGTTAATAATTTGGGAACCAACAAGAGAAAACATCGACTTCTCTGAGCTTGTGATCGAAGTTAGCGATGGTCGTTTTAATCAAACAATCATGGCTAATTATTATGTTAATGCGCCTGTTAATATTGTTTCCATTCCACCTATGCAGGCATCGGTGGGCGAAGAATACCAATACCAAATAATGAGCTCAGATATGAATCGAGGCGCTTTACTTCCCTATGATGAAATTGTAACGCTAGAATCTTCTGAAAATTATCGAATTTACTCTATACAGATTAGCGACGATATTTATGTAGAAAACATCGATCGATATCTTATGGATTGGAATAACTCTGAAACTGTTTATCTTAGTGAAGACGTTGATGTGCTTGATAGCCTTACTCTAGAGGTTTCAAGATTAAACTTAAAAAAATATGTGGATTATATTTTTTGGGAAAACAACCGCCTCGTTATTGTTATAGAATCATTTGATGATCGCACAGTAGCAATTAAAGACATTCTTTGGGAGTTCTTTCAAGGAAACAAAGGAACGCCGCCTCGCGTTGTTGCTACTAAAATGGGACCGGTAAAATATACCTTACTTGAGTTCCCCGATGGAATGGAGGTTGATCAATATACTGGAACTCTTTCTTGGACTCCGACGATTGACCAGGTTGACAATCAGCGTCTTGAGTTTGTTATTTCAGATGGTTATTCTAAAGACGAGCAGTCTTTTGACGTTTATGTAAACCATCCTCCCGTTATTGTTTCAAGCCCACCTATTTCCGCTATGGTTGGAGAGATTTTCAAATATAATATACAAGTAGAAGACAAAAACACAGACGCTGATCTTTTATACACCCTGATTAAGGGTCCACAAGGAATGCAAATGAGCCAATGGGGTAAAGTTGTTTGGATTCCTAGGTCGGGTCAGATCAATGAAAACACTTTTACTTTTGAGGTTTCCGATGGTTTTATTAGCGACGAACAGGGTGGAAAAGTTTTTGTTAATATTAATCCTAATATTATTTCAACGCCGCGGCCCGTTGCCCTTACCGGTCATCAATATAAATATCGGGTCGTGGCGGAAGATTTAAATAACGACAGAGTTGCGTACAAGGCTGTGAAGCTCCCAAAATATTCAACCTTTAGTCGAAAAACAGGAATGTTAAGCTGGAAGCCCAAGCCAAACCAAAGGGGGCCAAACGATATTATATTAGTTGCAATTGATGATCGTGGGGCGGTTACGTCTCATGAGTTCCAAATTCATGTTTTTGAAGACCCTAGCGCCAGACAAATGATAAATACTGGTTGGCCACTTCTTCTGTCTTTTGTTGGTATAATGTTCGCGTGGGGAATGGCCCAGATATAAACTATGGAGATATACTTCTCTCTATATAATTAAATAATTCTTTTTCGCTTTTACTTTCAATTTGAAAGTGTATTGGTAAACTGAAAAGTTTGTGTTCACCAAAATTATATTTTTTTAATTTTACGAGATCTTTTTCACTCGTCACAATAATATCCGCCTTGTGTATTTCTGCTTTATCTATAATTTTATCTATATCCTTTTGAACATAGTCATGGTGGTCCAAAAATGTTATTTTTTCAATAACCTCTAAGCCTATTTGTTCTAGCGTTTTATGAAAACCCCTGTGGTCTCCCAGGGCAGATACCGCTAAGGCCCTATTGTTTTTGTGTACGGGGATTGACTTGTTCCCATTATACAGTGTGTTGCTTGCCTTTATGTGGCTTTTGATTGTAGGTATAGATATTCTTTCAGACACCTTCATTAGGTATGGGCTTGGATTTGTTATGTTTGTTTTTGTAAAAACCAATATATCTGCTCGTTTTAAATGTTTAATCGGCTCTCTTAGTTTCCCATATGGGATTAGTTTATAGTCTCTGCGTTCATCCTGGCTATCTAGTAAGACGATGTCAATGTTGCGATCAAGCGATCTATGTTGAAAACCGTCATCAAGTATAATCACGTCAGGTTTAAATTTGTCTACCAAAAAGAGCCCGCCCCTATATCTATTTTCATCAACAACTATTGGCGTTCCTTTTAGTTTTTCTGCCATAAGCGTTGGTTCGTCTCCAAAATTTCTCCAATCATCAACCGTGGTTTGCCCATCGGTAACAAGCTGTGTTCCTGCTGTTTTTCTGCCATACCCCCTGCTAAGAATAGCAACCTTTTTTCCTTTTTCTTTCAATTTTTCGACCAAATATATTACCATGGGCGTTTTACCTGTGCCACCAGAGGTAATGTTGCCAACGCTAATAATTTTTGTGGGTAGAGTTCTAGATATAAAAAATTTATAGTTATACAGAATGTTTCTCCAAAAAATTGTGGCTCTATAAAAAAGTGTCAGGGGGAATAAAAAAAACTTGAATCTCAATATTTTTTTATTCCATTCCAATGTGTGCCTCTACCTTTTTTTCAAGCTTATCTAGGGCGGTTTTCAATATTTTTTGACACTCAGAAAAGTCTTGGTTTTTATCAAAGAAAATGGGCTTACCAAAGAAAAGCGCTGTTTTTCCAAATGGTTTGGTCAAATAAAAAGTGTCCCAGTTTATAAAAGACCATCGTCGCGTTGATTGCCCCGACGTTGGTATTATCATGGCACCTGTTTTTTGTGCTGCTCGAATTGTGCCAGCTTTTGGAATTTTTGCTGGGCCTTGTGGCCCATCTGGTGTTATCGCAAAAACGGTAGTTGGCTTTTGCAAAACCTCTAACATATCATCATATGCTTTTTTGCCGCCATCTGTAGATGAGCCCCGAAGTACGTTCCACCCAAGTTTTTTTCCAATTCTAGAAATGATTTCAGCGTCTGGGTGGTGATTCCCCGCTAACCCATAATAATTGTTATTTGAAAGCCCCATAAAAACTGTTAATAGTGTGCTGTGCCAAGATGCAATTATAACTGGCCTATTGGTTTCTCTTGATTTTTTATAATGTTTTTGACCATAATATTCCCACTTATTGGTATTATAACATAATTTTAACAGTATGGGTCCAAGGGTTGTCCCAAGCCAAACAAGGGCGCGCGTTTTTAATTTGTTTTCGTTTTTTGGATTAGCCATGTCGTGTTCTTTTCAGTATTGACTCTGCTGCTCTTTCATAAGCGCCTGGAATGCCCAAAGATTTTCTTATTTCTTCAAAGTCTTGTAACATTGCTTTTCTCTGGGGGCTGTCTTTTAATAGAGGCAGAAGGTGTCTAGCAATGTTGTTAGGATTAACCTCTTTTTGTAATAGCTCATTAACAACGGTTCTCCCTGCTATTAAGTTTGGCATAGACACAAAGGGGGCTCTGTTCATTTGTTTTGCAATAAACCCTGAAAAGCTAGAAACCCTATAGCAAACTACCTGTGGGGTGTCTAACACTGCACATTCAAGTGTCGCCGTCCCCGATGCGGTTATCGCAGCTGTCGCATATAATATTGATGCGTAAACATCCTCTTCTTCAACGTGGCAATCTTCTTTTAGGTGTAAGTTTACGCCACTTGATTTAGCGAGCATAATTTCTACATTGTTATTTTTTTTAATTTCGCGTGCGGCTTCATAAAAAATGGGCCACATTTTGTCAACCTCTTGTTGGCGACTTCCCGGTAAAAGGGTTAGTATTTTTGTGTTTTCCTTTAGATTGTGCTTACGATAAAACTCATGCTTTGTCTGTTTTGGGAGCCCCAACTCTGTAAAGGGGTGACCAACATAGTCTGCCCTCACCCCTCTTTTTTTATACCAGATTTGTTCAAAGGGAAAAATACTAAGCGCGTGATCTATAAACTTGTGAAAGGTTTTTATTCTATTTTCTTTCCAAGCCCAAAGCTGTGGTAAAATAAAATATGTGGTGGGAATAGATAGCTTTGCACACTTTTTTGCCATGCGCAGGTTAAAACCGGGGTAATCTATTAATATAATTCGGTCCGGTTTGATATCTACAATCTTCTTAAGTGTGTTACGAAAAACTTTTAACAAAAAGGGTATATGTTTGAAAATTTCAGAAAAACCCATAACACTAAGTTGGTCTGTATGGTATAGTAGGTCAACACCCTCTTCCAACATTTTATTCCCACCGTTGCCAACAAAACGAAGGTTTCGAGACCTTTTTTTCATGGCTGCAACAAGTTTTGCTCCGTGCAAATCACCAGAGGCTTCACCTGCTATTATAAAATACGTTTTTTTTTCTCCTGTTTTGCCTGCGCCTGTCATTGTTGCTGTTTTTTAAGCTAGGTTATTTATTCTTATAAAAATAAATAAAACAATAAGAAATACGTTTTGCAGCGTTCTTTTCTCTGTCTTTAGTGTTTGTAGAAGTGTCGCGGGCTTTCTGTCTTTACCTTCTCTCCACGGCATTAGCCTTGGAAATATTGGGGGAACGTTTTGTTTGTACTCATAATATTCCTTTCCAAACAATTTATCTAATGTTTCTTCTTCCAAAGAAACAATCAACGAATATTGAACAATGAAAAACGCAGCTACTCCTGTGGCCGCGAAAAGCTGATGTGGCATTCCGGCAATTAAAACAATCCCAACATACATAAGCATGTTTCCCACATAAAGTGGGTTTCTTGTTTGGGCATATGGTCCTGAGGTGCAAAGCTTTGGCGCACCAACGTCCCGCGTTCTTGTTGCTCCCCCCGCATATGAAACTGCCCATATTCTTATGCTTTCGCCCAACAACAACAAAAATATGCCTAAAACACGGTGTGAGCTGTTTGCACCTGCAAAATATATTATCATCAAAGCAATAGGTATTGGTGTAAAGCTTCTATATTGGAAAAGAATTTTTCTTATATCCATCATTTTTTAAAATCTTCAAGAATTTTATTTTGTATTTCTATTGCTATTTTTAAAGCATTTCTCCCAGCGGGCCCATCTACCACCGGACTTTCTTCACCTTTTATTGATTTAACAAAGTTGATTAACTCCATTTTTAAGGCATCTGTCTTTGCGATTTTTGGTTTTTCATAAAAAATTTGTCTGTGTTTTCCGTTTGATTCGAGCGGTGCCGTCATAATTGCATTAGGATCGTTTTGATCAGCATCCATTGCTCTATATATTTCAGTTAAGCCAATTAAAAAATCTACTGTTATATAAAGGTCTTCCTGGAAAATTTTTAATTTTCTTACACGATCCTTAGCAACCCGGCTTGAGGTTAGGTTTGCCGTAGCGCCGTTTTCAAACGTAATTCTGGCGTTGGCAATATCTACTGAGTTTGTCATAATGGAGACCCCTGTAGACTCAATGTGTTTAACCGGGGAGGGGATCAAGGTTAAAATTAGATCGATATCGTGAATCATAAGATCTAACACAACGGGTATATCGCTTCCTCTTATCATATATGGTGCAAGCCTCTGAACTTCAACAAACTTTGGGTTTAATTCGTAACCTTCCAGGGGAAGAAGCGCCGGGTTAAGTCTTTCAATGTGTCCAACCTGTATGATGGTGTTGTGTTCCTTTGATAAGCCAATTAGTGTGTCGGCTTCTTCAACTGTTTCTGTAATTGGTTTCTCAATAAAAACGTGTTTCCCCGCCTTAATACAAAGCTCTGCAACGTCTTTATGGTTTTTTGTTGGGGTAACAATAGAAACGGCATCTACATTCTTTAAAAGGTCCTGTATTGAGTTAAAACAGTCTATTTTAAACGTTTTTGATATTCCTTCTGCGCGCGCCCGATCAATATCATAAACCCCAGCAAGAGTAACGTTCTTAATATTAGACAGGTGCTCTACGTGGTGTTTTCCAAGGTGGCCAACACCTATAACTGCTATTTTTGTCTTTTGTTTCACTTTTGCTATAATTCTTGTATTAATCGTAATAAATTAATGAAAATGAATAAATTTTGTTAAAAGTATAAACGCTTGCTTTTCAACTGACAGTTAAGCAATTTACTAAAGATAATACTGAGGTTCTTCCTAAAATTTATAAAGATATCTGACTATGAATGATAACATAAGAACATCTATGGGTTTGCTTATTCCCGCGATTGCTCTCGTTGGGTTTTTTTATTGTGCTATCTTGGGCAATTTTTTAGGAGCAATTTTGGTTGCTATCGGTGGTGTAATGTTGTGGTATATATATTCTTTAATTATGGAGTCTGCGATGCCTGACATTACTGGAAATGTCGTTATTCTTTTTGGCTCTCTTTTGTCGGCTGCTTTTTTTCTTAACTATGGATTGATTACCAACATGTTTGGTGGGTTTAGTTTAAACCTAGAGGGCGCTGCTGTTGCTGCTATATTGCTCTTTTTCTCTGTTTTAATTGGTATAAGCTTGAGGGGTCGACCCATTGTCGTTTTAGACCAAGCCGGAACAAGCGGTTCTACCGCAAGCCCTGCTGTTGTTAATGAGGATGGATCAGATGATGGTTTTGAAGAAAACGTCGAGGACTATGACTACTACGATCCATCAGAATACGAATATCCTGATTATTATGACTATGATCGTAGCGACTATGATTTATATGAAGAAGAAGAATAAAGCTTAAAGATTTCTTGTTCTTTTAGCTGTTTGCAAACGATAGCTCACTTTTAAGTCCCCCAACAATCGATGAAACTCTCTGGTCTTTTTTTGTTTTATTCTCAATAACTCTACATGCATGTAAAACGGTGGAGTGGTCGCGGCCTCCAAAATGCATACCAATACTAACCAGGGGTGTTCCTAGAATTTCTCTACATAAATAAATACTAATTTGTCTTGCTTCTGCGATTTCCATGGTACGTCTTTTGCCAACAATATCTTTTTGCTTAATTTTTGTTGTTTCAGAAACTCTCCTAACAATTTCTTCTACAGTTAACTCTGACGAAACAGCAGCGCCAAGCCGCTCTTTTATCACGCTTTTAGCAAGGTCATAATCTATTTCGCGATTTGATAGCGATGAGTGGGCTAAAAGTCGAATTATTGTCCCCTCTAGGTCTCGTATATTTGTTTTTATATGCGTTCCTATTAATTCAATAATATCATAAGGAAGCTTTAATCCGTTTTGTTCAGCTTTCTCCATAACAATTGCTACGCGCGTTTCAAAATCGGGAGGCTGAATATCTGCAGATAGGCCGGATTTAAATCTTGACAAAAGCCGGTCTTGTAGGCCAACCATTTCTCCGGGGTATCTATCTGCTGTCATAACTATTTGTTTTTTAGATTGAAACAGCTCATTAAACGTGTGGAAAAACTGTTCTTGCGTTTGTTCTTTACCTTGAAAAAACTGAATGTCGTCAATTAATAAAATATCTGCAGTTCTATATGACTTGGAAAATTCAACGGTTTTATTTTTTTGGATAGATGAAATAAAATCAAGTGTAAATTTTTCGCTTGATGCACAAACCACATTCATCTGTGGTTTGTTCTTGATAATCTCATTCCCTATTGCGTGCAAAAGGTGCGTTTTTCCCATGCCAACACCCCCATAAATAACAAGAGGATTAAAGGCTTGGTCTCCCGGGTTTTCTGTTACATTTTTAGCTGCCGCTCTCGCAAATTCATTGTGAACACCTTGAATAAAAGAGGATAGGGTATATTGTTCGTTTAATGATTTATGTTTTTGTGGTTCCTGCTTAGCCTGGTTCTTCATTTTGTTCTCGGAACCCATAATGTCTATAGCGGTCTTCGGGCTTTCCGGTGAAACTGTGTATTTTATTTCAAGATCTTCACTTGAAACCTTTTGTATTGCGGTCTCAATGGTTACTTGGTAGTGTGATTGAATCCACTCATAGAAAAATTGGTTGGGCATTTCTAATACTAGCGCGTTCTTGTTTAGACCAATTGACTTAATCGGTTCAAACCAGGTTGAATACGCGTGTTTAGGCTGCTGCTCTTTTAGTTCGCGTAAAACTTTTGACCAAAATTTCTTATGATTCATTTATATGTTATCCACAAGTTATCCACAACTGGGTTTTTATCAAATTATGCACCTTTGTTGATGTGAAACAACAGTCTTTTTGATTGTGTGGTACATATTTCAACAATATTATTTTGTCTGGGCTTGTTATCTAAAAAGAGGTAATTTTGGCGGCTAAATTTGGAGCAAATTATGAAGCGGACTTACCAGCCAAGCAAAAGAAAAAGAAAAAACAAACACGGCTTCAGGTCGCGCATGTCCACCGTTGGTGGAAAGCGCGTTCTTGCAAGACGAAGAAAAAGAGGAAGAAAGGTTTTGTCGGCCTAATCTTGTTCTTTTCGTTTATAAATAAGGCTTTATCTATGTTTTTCATTATAATAATAAAAACATATAAGGCTACCCTTTCTCCTTTTTTGGGTTCAAACTGTCGGTTTGACCCCACTTGTTCGGAATATGGGTTACAGGCTTTTCGTGGTCACCCGCCACTGCGGGCTCTTTCGTTGGTCACAAAAAGAATCTTTCGTTGCCACCCCTTTAACGCAGGCGGTGTTGATCCTATACCAAAGCAATAACTAAATGGATCGAAAAACATTACTGGCGTTCGTATTAATTGCGGTTGTCCTAATATTAACACCGTGGTATATGGATGTTGTTTCGCCTCGGCCCCAAGAGACGGTTAACCTCACTGAGCCTCTCCCCGCAAACCTGAAAGGAGACTTCGCCCCTAGCCCCGGCGCCACGCTCAATCGCGCGCGCGCTTCTAACGTTGGGGGTGACTCTGGCCCACCAGCCAAAGAGCTTGTGGTTGAAAACGGTCTATATAGAGCCACTGTTAGTAATAAAAACGGCGGGTCATTTGCCTCTTTTATATTAAATCAATATGATAGATATGATTCCACCCTTGTTAATCTTATAGATGGGGTCAATAAAAACAACCTTTTGGTTGGTTTTATTAGTCTTGATGGGGAACAAATTAATCTAAACAAGAATTGGTCGGTTATAGGGAACCCCCGTCGAATTAATGCTTCTTCCTCTCAAAAAAACCTTCTTTTTCAGACAACCTTTAATGGCTATGTGGTTCAAAAGAAGTTTACTTTTTATCCAATGTCGTATAGTGTTGATCTTGAGGTTGTCTTTAAAAACCCCGATCGTTTTGTTTCTCGTGGCGAGTATACTTTATCCTGGAACGGCGGACTAACTTCTTCAGAAAAAAACACAAAAGACGACCACACTTATTTTAAAGGCTATGCATATCTTGGCGATGAGCTTCTTGAGCCCAGCGCAAAAGAGAACAAGCTTTCTGAAGAAAACCAGCGGGGCCAAACAAGATGGACAGCAGTTAAGTCAAAATATTTCCTTTCAGCAATAATTCCAGAAACGCCGGGCTTAGCAGCCGTCGTCAGTGGGTTAATCGAAGAGGGTCGCCCCGTGTTTAATACAGCGCTGGTTCAGCCTGTTTCGTCGAGGAAGGTTACACTATATGTGGGGCCCCAAGACTATAAGACCATTAGGTCTCTTGGTGTTGATTTAGAAAAAACGATGAATCTCGGGTGGTCGATTTTTAGACCCCTCGGGAGGTTGATAACTTGGTCGCTAACCAAAATGTATGCGATTATACCAAACTATGGCCTTGTTGTAATCATTTTTGCATTTCTAGTAAAGCTTCTACTTAATCCGCTAACAAAGCAAAGTTTTATATCAAATAAAAAAATGCAAGCCGTACAGCCGGAGGTTCTAAAACTAAAAGAAAAACACAAAAACGATCCGCAAAAACTAAACCGCGCAACAATGAAGCTTTATAAAGATCGTGGGGTTAACCCAATGGGGGGGTGTCTGCCTCTTCTTTTACAAATGCCCATATTAATTTCATTTTTCACCGTGTTCCGGTCAACCATAGAGTTTCGCGGTGCTCCATTTTTTGGTTGGATAACAGACCTTAGTTCGCCAGATACTCTAGCGACCGTTGGCGGCTTCCCTTTAAATGTTTTACCCGTTCTTATGGGTGGAACCATGTTTTTACAGCAAAAACTTATGGCGACGCCTGGTGGAGGCAGCCAACAGAAAATGATGATGTATTTTATGAATGTGTTTTTTCTCTTTCTTTTTTATTCTTTTCCGTCTGGATTAAATCTCTATTATTCTGTTTTTAATGTCTTGTCTATTGTGCAACAAAAATACCTAATTCCTGATCTGGATATGAAAATGGCACACACCGCTTAATAATGCGATGTCCAAAAATGAAAAAACATTTTCCCGGGATACGATCGTTGCCCAAGCCACCCCCTTTGGACATAGTGGCGTTGCTTTGGTTCGATTAAGTGGGCAGGGTTCTGTAAAAATAGTTGAAAAGTTAACGGGTGGATCGTCCCTAAAGAACAGGGTATCAACCTTTTCAAAAATTCTCTCTCCAAACAACGACGTAATAGATCGGGCGTTAATTACTTTCTTTCGGGCGCCAGCATCCTATACGGGAGAAAACGTTGTAGAAATAACTCCACACGGAAACCCGGCAATTGTTGAGAATATAATTGAAACAATATGCACATATGGTGGCAGAATTGCTGATCCTGGAGAGTTCACTAAGCGTGCATTTATAAATGGAAAGCTAGATCTTGTTCAGGTTGAGGCGGTTGCTGCATTAATTAATTCAAAATCAAAAGAAGCCGCTCTTGCGCAACAAAAAATCGCCGCGGGAGCTCTGTCGAAAAAAATAAATGAAATAAAAGACCTTCTTGTCTCAACCCTGGCTCTTGTTGAAAACGAGATTGATATATCCGAAGAGCTGATGGGAGAACAAACGATTGCTAGTGTAAAAACCAACCTTATAAAAACTAAAGACTTAATAGGGGGGTTGTTGGAAACCTACAGGCTGGGGAAAATGCTGTTCGAGGGGCTTGATGTTATAATAGTGGGCAAAACGAATGTGGGAAAATCAACACTGTTCAATGCGCTTGTAAAAAAAGACGTTTCGATTGTTAACCAAGAGCCCGGAACAACAAGAAATTTAATTGAATCAAGGGTGTTAATTGATGGTGCTGTGATCCGGGTTGTTGATACGGCTGGCGTGCGCAAAACAAAAAATCCCGTTGAAAAAGAGGGTTTAGAAAGGGCAAAAATGCGCGCAAAAAAAGCAGACCTTATTTTGCACCTAATAGACGACCCGGCTAAGGCTGTGACAATAAAAAAAACGAAAAAAAAACTTATTATTCTAACAAAGTCTGATTTACGCAAAAACCTGGATGAAAAAAACAATATTATACATATATCAGCTAAGACAGGGCTTGGCCTTGGTGGGCTTCTAAACAAAATTAAAAGGTCGCTAGGCATAACGAGCTTATCCACAGACACCACATACTTATCAACATTAAGACAAAAGCGAGCTCTTTCGCTCAGCGGCAAACCCCTTGAGCGGGCAATTAGCTCAGTTGGCGTTGATCCGGTTGATCTTTCAACTCTTGCTTTTGATATACGAGAATCGCTTAATCAAATAGATTCTATTTTAGGCAAAACAACTGCTGATGAAATATTGAACACAATTTTTACTTCCTTCTGTGTTGGAAAATAGTTTCACGTGAAACAAGGGAAAAAATATGATTTGATTGTTTGTGGCGGCGGTCACGCTGGGGTTGAGGCCTCCTTAATTGCAGCCAAGCTTGGTTGCTCCGTGTTAATGATAACCCTTGACAAACAAGCTATTGGTAGAATGTCTTGTAACCCAGCAATTGGGGGACTTGCAAAGGGTCAAATCGTTAAAGAAATTGATGTCCTTGGGGGCATTATGGGCCTTGCAACAGACGCGTCGGGTTTACAGTTTAAAATATTAAACAGAACAAAGGGTAAGTCGGTTTGGTCTCCGCGCGCACAGGTAGACAAAAGAGAATATGAGAAATTCGTGTCGTCTCGCATAAACAAAAACGTTACTGTTTTTGAAGGTGAGGTTGTTGATCTTAAAATCAAATCTGGTCGCGTTGTTGGTGTTGTTCTTCGAGATAAAATCTCGTTTGAATCTTCGTGTGTTGTTCTAACCTGTGGAACTTTTTTGGGGGGACTAATACATATTGGACAAAAGAAAATTCGTGCAGGAAGAATGGGCGAGGGTTCAGCCGAGGGAATAACGGAGTCGCTCGTTTCTTTTGGGTTCAAAACCTCTCGCCTAAAAACTGGAACACCGCCACGACTTGATAAAAAAACAATTGATTGGGAAAAAACGACGGCTGTTTCTGGAGACAAAAGGCCTATTCCCTTTTCTTATAGAACAAAACATTTTGTCACTCGTGCGCTTCCTTGCCATTCGGTTCAAACTAACACAGCAAGTAAAAATATTATTGAAAAAAACATGTTTGAAAGTCCCATGTATTCTGGTGACGTTGGTGGTGTGGGGCCTCGTTATTGTCCCTCTATTGAGGACAAAATATCTCGTTTTCCACACCACAATTCACACACTTTATTCCTTGAGCCAGAGTGGTGTTTGTCTGATCAAATATATGTAAACGGGTTTTCAACCAGTCTTCCCGAAAACATACAGCTTGAGGCTTTACGAACCATTCCCGCTCTAAAACATGTTAGGCTTTTTCGTGCTGGCTACGCCATTGAATATGACTTTTTTCCACCAGCGCAGCTAAAGGCATCTTTGGAAACAAAACAGGTTGAGGGGCTTTTTTTTGCGGGCCAAATTAATGGCACATCTGGATATGAAGAGGCCGCTGCACAAGGGCTGTTGGCGGGCATTAATGCAGCGGCAAAAACCATGAACAAAAAACCGCTTATACTAGGTAGAAACGATGCATATATCGGAGTGATGGTTGACGACCTCATTACTAAAGACACCGCAGAGCCCTATAGAATGTTTACCTCAAGGGCTGAATATAGAATTGTATTGAGATTTTCAAATGCGCCGTCGAGGCTGCTTTCTTTTTCAAAAAAGTTTGGTTTGTTATCAAAAAAAGACCTAAAGGCCGTTGAACAAAGAGAGGCTATATTAAGTAAAACAGTTGAAAGCTTGGGCAACAGGTTAGCGCCGGGGGCCATAAACAAAACTCTTGTGGAAGCCGGGGAAACTCCAATAAAAACAACAACGTCGGTTGCTGCTATACTAAGGCGACCCAAAATCAACATTAAAAACATTCCAACAAGCGCGTACCAACACCCTGCTGCGTGCGGTTCCACAGCACAACAAGAAGAAGAGATCCTTATTGAGGCTGAGTCAACAATAAAATATGAGGGGTACATAAAACGGCAAGAAAACCAAATTAAGCACATGAAAAAACATGAGGCTCAAAAAATTCCCCCGGAAACCAACTATAAAAAGATTTTAGGCCTATCAAGCGAAGCACAAGAAAAGCTTGCTTTTGTAAAACCAGAAACATTAGGACAGGCGTCGCGCGTTTCTGGCATAACCCCAGCAGACGCGTCTATTTTAGCTGTTGTATTCACAAAAAAAACATAGGGTTTCACGTGAAACATAAAAAGGTCACAAATGCGCTTTTAGAGTATTTGGGTTCGGAGAAAACCATCTTACACCTCTCGAAGAACCTCCAAAAAGAAAATCAAGTTGTATTTTGTAACAGCCTCGAGGTCAGTTCTTTAGTTATGTCGTGTTTAGCACAAAAATCACTGGGACCCTTGGTTGTTGTTGTAGACAAGTCAAGAGATATTCGGGAAACCGGGTCTTTGTGTAGAGAGCTGTTTGATGGTGATGTTTTTTTTATATACAAAGAGAAAAACAGCGGCGATGGTGTTCCTGGGTTTGGTTCAGATTCTAATTATGAATTTGAACGGTCGTGCTACAGCTTAATTAACAAGCAACCTGGTTTATATATAACAGATAAAAAAACACTTTCACGTTCTTTTAATACAAGCAGTGGTGGGTTAAATAAAGAAATTAAAATCAAAATTGATGGGGAAGTTGATCAAAAAGAAATTACCACAACACTTAGTGATTGGGGTTATATGTGCGCAGAACATTGCGTGGGGACGGGAACCTATGCTGTTCGCGGCGGGATACTTGACGTTTTTCCCCCGTATCTTAATCATCCAATTAGAATAGAATTTTATGATAAAAACGTTGAGTCTATAAGACTTTTTGATGTTGATAGTCAGCGATCAATATCAAAAAGAGAGAGCGTTGTTATACCAAAGCCGCTGGACCTTATTAGCTCGGGCAATGGGATGGCGGTTTTAGATGTCTTGAAAAAAACAGGGAGCCTATTATACATAACTCGAGATCAAAAAAGCGAAATCGCTGTGCACGATTTAGAGCTATACGTGGAAACCTTTCAGGCGCCAGTTTTAAAAGACAAAGTTTCTACTGGTGTTGTCGGTGAGGTTGTAAAAAAACACAGGGCGGTTTTTGTGGTTAACGCTGAAAAAAAAGACCTTATTGGTTTAGAAAAAGCAACCCAACTAACAGGTCCTTACCTTAAAAGTTTTTCCATTCCCGCGCTTAACCTTGTTTGTTTAGTTTTTGGTGCCAACATAACAACTCCCCCTTCGCGCGACAAAAGGTTGCCAATAAATGTGAGCTCAAAAAAAATCTTAGGATTGTCAGAGCTTTCTTGGGGCCAGTTGTTAGTACACCAGGATTTTGGGGTTGGTCGGTATCGCGGTTTGCAAACAATTTTAGTTGGAAAGAAAACAGAAGAGAACATTAAAATAGAATATTCGAAGGGTGGTTTTGTTTTTGTTCCTGTTGATCGTTTTTCAAGGGTGCACAAGTATGT
>Ga0207992_1000644_pt1 | contig 17085 bp, 12 predicted proteins | sample ETN02SmetaG_FD_185788 | JGI IMG/M metagenome (GOLD analysis project Ga0207992, IMG submission 185788) | Marine microbial and viral communities from oxygen minimum zone, Eastern Pacific Ocean - ETNP2014F10-02SV255 (SPAdes) (version 2) | ecosystem: Environmental > Aquatic > Marine > Oceanic ...
GATCTTTGAATAATGTGTGGAATTATTTAGGGAGAGTAATTCTATTATCAATTGTGATATCGTTATTTTTTACATTTCTTTATATGTACAGAATAGATGTTTTTATAGACTGGAAAATGATTTTACTAATGTCTATAATTATATTGATTCAAATGTTGTTAGCATATTTGATAATTATATATTTTGAATTTTCAGAATATCTTATTCCCGTTACTGTTGGCGCAATGACATTGACGATACTATTTGATGCTAGAATTGGTTTTATGTCTACAGTTGCTGTATCCATACTAGTAGGCCTTATGATGGGTCAAAACATTGATTTTGTTATAACATCTCTATTTATTTCAACAGTTGGCGTATATAACATTCGTAAGCTAAGAAAAAGGAGTCAATTGTTTACAACTATGTTTGCTTTAATTGGGTCTAGTATAATGGTTATTATTGCACTTGGTCTTTTTAAAGAACAATCGTTATCTAAAATCTTTTTTGATCTACAATTATTAACGCTAAATAGCTTTTTGGCGCCGATTCTCACTTATGGGCTTATTGGACTAAGTGAAATGATATTTGAAATAACAACTGACCTCACATTAATAGAATTATTAGACTATGATAGGCCACTATTAAAAAGAGCTCAAAGAGAGACAAATGGTACTTTTAATCATAGCATTGTTGTTGGCAACCTTGCGGAAGCATGTGCAACTGCCATTGGTGCTCATTCGTTACTATGCAGAGTTGGCGCTTATTATCATGATATTGGTAAGATGATTAAACCAGATTATTTTATTGAAAACCAATACATAGCTGATAATAAGCACGATGTTTTAAAACCTACTATGAGTGCAAAGATCATTCGAAATCACGTCAATGATGGCTTGCAACTTGCGACAGAATATGGTTTACCTAAGATGGTATCTGATTTTATTCCTATGCATCATGGGACTACTAGAGTAGAATATTTTTATCAGCAAGCATTAGAAGAAGTTGGTGGAGACAAATCCAAAATTGATGAAAGTCAATTTAGATACCCTGGGCCAAAGCCAAATACAAAAGAAACAGGTATACTAATGATTTGTGAAGCTATAGAAGCTGCCGTAAGGTCAATAAAAGATCCCGACATAATGAAAATTGAGGCCATGATTGATAAAATAATTAAACAGCGTATTGATGATGATCAACTTAGTGAATGCCCATTGACTTTGGATGAATTAAATAAAATCAAGGGCACTGTTGATGGGAATACCGGTATGCTACATGTGCTTAGAGGGATTTATCATATTCGCATTGAATATCCAGATGATAAGTAATTAGAATTATTTGCTAATTTCTAATGAAAAAAATTAGTATTCATTCTAACCCAGAATACGATTATCCGAATAAAGATCTTTGCATATCAATAATTAAAAATATTTTTAAGTTCAACAAAATTAATTTATATGATATAAGTATAATATTTACTTCAGACATATTTGTTAGCGATTTAAAAAAGAAATTTTTTTCAAAAAATCAATGGACAGATGTTATTGCTTTTCCCCTGCATGATAATAAAGATACTAAAATAGAAGGAGATATTTATATTAGTATGCCAACTGCCAGAGATAATGCTGATAAATACAATGAGCCATATGAAAAAGAAGTAGCAAGATTAGTGATTCATGGTGTATTACATCTAATAGGATTTTATGACGATACGAAAAAGGGGAAAGACATTATGTCTAAAATTGAAGATCGATTGTTAAAAGAAACAAAATGGAAGGATTTATTTGAAAAATAATATAGATAAAAAAATTAAAATGAATTTTCAAAAACTAGTTAATATAATAAAAAAACTTAGAAGTTCAGATGGTTGCGATTGGGATAAATCACAAACAAGTGATTCTCTTTTACCATATTTTATTGAAGAAGTCTATGAGTTAATAGATAGTATTGATAAAAAAGATTATGAAAATAGTAAGGAAGAACTAGGCGATGTAATGTTGCATTTAATATTTCAATCGCAGATTGCTGCAGAAAAAGAAATCTTTACTATTAATGATGTGATTGAAAGTATCAACAAAAAATTGATTAATAGACATCCCCATGTTTTTTCCCATATAGAAAAACCAAATAGTAGCACAGCTAATAGAAATTGGGAGGCTCAAAAACAGTTGGAAAAAGATAGAGATTCAAGGATAGATGGTGTGCCAAATATTTTGCCATCTATTATTTTTTCTCAGAGAATTCAAGAAAAGGCTTCACATACTGGTTTTGACTGGGAAGATATTGAGGAAGTATGGAAAAAATTAGATGAAGAAATAGATGAATTGAGATTTGCTCAAAAAGAAAATAATATAAATAGAATTCGTGAGGAAATAGGAGACTTGTTATTCACTGTAATTAATCTTAGTCGATTTTTTGGTATATCTGCTGATAATGCATTAAGAGGGTCAAATAATAAATTTGTTAAGCGATTTCAGTTATTGGAAAAAAAAATATTTGACATGAACAAAGACATTAATGATTTTTCTCCAAATGAATTAGATGACTTATGGAAAGAAGCAAAAAAATATTAGTCTAATTACCCTGTATCGTAAGAACTACTTTTCGAGTTTTACAATTATTTCTATGCTCGCATAAGTATATCCCCTGCCATCTCCCTAAATTTAAATATCCGCTATTAATAGGTATTATTAATGAACTTCCTAATATAGATGATTTAATATGTGCGGGCATATCATCTTTGCCTTCAATTGTATGGGTATAATATTTTTCTCCTTCAGGAACCATATTATTTAAATGAGATTCAAAATCGATTCTAACACTTTGATCTGAGTTCTCATTTAAAGTTAATGATGCAGAAGTATGTTTTATAAATATGTGTAACAATCCTATTGAGATTTTTTTCATTTCGGGAATATTTTGAATTATTTCATTGGTAATAAGATGAAATCCTCTGGTTTTGTTTTTAATAATTATTTCTTTTTGTCCCCACATAAATAGTATCCTAAGGCTATGTTTTTTTTTCTTTTTTTCTAGCAGCAGGAAATAATATATTATTTAGAATTAGCCTATATCCAGGAGAGTTTCTATGCAATGATAGATCAGTAGGTGGATCACCAACAAAATGTTGATAATCTTCAGGATCGTGACCACCATAAAATGTATATGTTCCTTTTCCAAAATTACCATGGAGGTATTTTACCTGATCTGATGCTGGGTCTTCACCCATTATAATAACATGGTTCTTAATCATGTTTTTATTAAATCCAGTTGTTTGTCCCATAAATCCTTTTACAATGGGGACATGGTTCTGTGTTAGCATTGTTGGAACAGGATCATATTTAGCTGAAAATTCAAATAATGAAAAATAATCTGCCTCAGCGCCCTTAGTTATTGGATTATGGCTAGGAGGGTAATCTATATCAGAGAATTCATATATCATCGGGTCCGTATATATTTTATAGTTTGTGAATGCAAGAGATTTGGAGAAGTCGATTTTGTTAACAATATCTTTATCTATTGGTGTTCCATCAAATACACTGTGTACTCCATCAATATTTTCTAACGAAAGTGCTATATCATAAGAATCCGTAGCTGAACACATTGCAAATAAGAAACCACCATTGGAAATATAATTTTTTATGATTCTTGAAATAGCTTTTTTTTCTTCATGGACACTTTCCATTCCAAATTTTTTTGCCAAATTTTCGAATCTAGTTTTTTGTTCGATATACCATGGGGCATTGTGATAATTACGATAGAACTTTCCGTATTGTCCGGTAAAATCTTCATGATGCAAATGGAGCCAATCATATTTATCTAAAGTGTTATTAATAACTTCCTCATCCCATAGGGTTTCATAATCAACCTCTGCATAAGCGAGTGCAAGTGTTACCGCATCATCCCAAGGCTGTTTATTGGGTGGGGAATAAATTGCAATATTGGGAGCTTTTTCTAATAAAACGATATCCATATTATTTTCTTCAATTGTTGAATAAATATCTAATAATTCATCTCCAAGTTCTAAAAAGCTAACACCTCTTATTTTGCATTCAGCTTGTATAAAAGGATGATTATCAATTAGAAAAGACCCGCCTTGAAAATTAAGTAACCATTCAACATTAATATTTCTTTTTAGCACGTAGTATGCTATACCATATGCTTTTAAATGATCGTTTTGTGTTTGATCCATTGGAATCAATATTTTTTGGGGATGGATTAAACTAATGAATAAAATGAATGTTATAGCTATTATTTTCATTTAAATCTTTTCAATATTATTTAATCTTCTTATATGGTATCTAATTGGCTCAGAATAAATTGAATCTGAGTGATCATTGATTATACGCATATAATACGCCAATGCTTTTTCAGTGTTATTATATATTTGTTCATATATTTGCCCTGACATAATAATACTTCTATCAGCAAAGATAGTATTTTCGATTGATTTGACTTGGCTAAGCGCTTGATCAAATTTTTTCAGTCTCATTAACACTGTCGCTCTTCTTAATGAAATTAATGGGGCTAGCTCTAAATCTTTATTATTTTTTATAATGTAATCTAATAGTTGACTTGCTTCAGATATTTTTCCTTGTTTCAAAAGATATTCAGATTTTAAAAACTCTATAAATGCTTTTTTACTAATTTCATCAACCTCACTATAATAATGATTTATAATATCTCTTACTTCCATTAAATCATTAAAAGTATTATTTGTTGGATTTATGGTTGAAAATATTTCATTAATTATCGTTAGAACTGTATCTGGCCTCCCTGAAAAAAGATGTGTCTCAACCAGTTTATTTTTTACCTCAGGCATTTTATATACACTATATATAGAATCTAAAAATGATATTGCCTCGCTGAAATTTCCTTTTGCTAGTAATACATCTCCAATGCGTAAAACAATTTTCTTTGTTAATTGTATAGGTGGATTCTGATATAGAGCAGTCATATATAAAGCAGCCGATTTATCAAAATCCCCAATAATTCTATATTGAATTTCAGCTAGTCTGAATTGCGCTTCTGTAATTAGTGAGGACTCGGGAATTGAAATCAATATGGAATCATAAATTGCCAAACTAGACTGTAAATTCTCAGGAGATATTTTTGAATAAAGCTGGAAAGCATCTTCGAAAAACATATTATCATCATAAAAAAATGGGATGATATCCTTTTCTTCAATTGGGGAAATCTGATCTTCAAAAGTTTTAGCTAATCCTAATAATGATTCTCCAACTTGGTATCCTTTTAAATCTTTTTTTAGAGCAAATTCATAGGCTTTAATGGAAAGTGAATACGATTCTTCTTTTCGTAAGCTGTTTGCAAAATCAAGCCACTTTTTTGCATTAAAGAATCCTTTATCTGCCCATTCTAGATAGGTATTATATGAGTTAAAATAGTCTCCATGTTTAAAGTAGTGGTCAGCTAAAGTAGGTAAGAGTATATCTGGATATTTAGCGCTTGTTTCTAATAATTTTAATTCTATTATGTCTTTTGCTTCACTATCATCGCTCATCATTAATATTCTTCTAGAAACAGTTGACCCGCTACCTGCGTTTGATAATAATGTTAGAATATATTCATCTATTGCTTTTTTATATTCTTTTCTTCTTTGATAATAACTACCTAATTCCTGGGCTAAAAAATCTTTACCAAAACTATCTCTTCCTTTTTTAATCATATTAAATATTTCATTTTCCAAGCTATATTTATCATAGGTTGACAACAATATTCTATAGTATGATTTATTACTCTTGAAGTTATTTATTCCTTCCGACCACACGTTTTTTGCTAGATTAAGGTCTTCTTTTAAATAATAAAATTCTCCTAGCTCTATATACAACTGGATATCCTTTGGGTTTCTATTTAGATAATATTTTAAATAATTTATTCCATCATCATAACGTTGACTTTTTTTGTATATGTTTTTTAGGTTTCTTATCGCTTGAAAATTATTAGGGCTTTTACTAATTATATCCTTATAAATACTAATAGCAGAATCCCAATCTTTGTTCATTTCATATATCCTGGCGGTTTTCATAGATGACGTAAACTGACATAATGAAAATGAAAGTAAAAACCAGAAAAATATAATTCTAAGGTATGATTTCTTCATTGTTTTCATTATTCTGAATTTCAATTTGGCTCATTGCATTAAAATATCTTTTGATCATTGTTTGATATTCTCTCGTATACCCTGAACTGAGGGACCGGCTTAATGCTTCTAATGCAATATTTTGTCTTTGTCCTAAATCTGCTGGCAGGCCCCCTGGACTGGTATATTGAGCAGAAACATTACTAGAATATGATTTGCGTTCATCTTTATATCCTCTCTGAGATAAAGAGGTTTGACTATCTAGCATTCTTGATAAAATCCTACGTTGCTTTTCTTTGGTTTTTCTAGTATATCGATGTTTTGATAAATCAGATATTACATCATTCATATCTTTAGCTATCCCATTTAGATCTCCCTGCCCCTGTTGGTTGCCAGACTGCTGAATTTCTTCTATTAACTGCTCTAGAGTTTTTTGAATATTTTTCTGCCTCTGTAGCATCGACTGAAAGATTTGCTGTTGAGCGGAACCTGTCATCTGTCCCAAACTTAAATTCATTCCTTGTTGATTTAAACCTTGTTGTTTACCAGCCATTTGTTGCATCATTTTTAAAAATTGTTCAAAGCCGCTTGCAGAACCAGAAGATTGCATCTGCTGGATACTTTGGAAAAGACTTAGTGCTGCTGAGTTTAATCCTTCCATTGCATGGTGTTGCTGCTTTCCTGCATTTCTAATATTTCTATTTGTTATATCTGATTTAGTTTGTTCAATCGCGTTATTAGCTCTCCCAATTGATTTCCCCATCTGAGGAGTTATAGAAAAAGTTTCTTTTGATAAATCAATCATTTGCTTAATAGTATGATTCAATTGATCTTGAATGATTTGTTGTTCATATGCCATTGATTTTAACTGAGAAGAATTTCTTGAAAGAGATAGAGTCTCTATACGTAATTTTTCCTGTTTTTTAGATAGGAACAGGATGTCCCTCATTATTTTTTCTAATTTTTCAGCCATTTCTGATACAGTCTCATTCTGAAATTCTTGTTGGATATTTGTTAGTTGTTTCTGGATGTTGTTTAGATTATTGATCGTTGATTGGCTAGAAGTTTTTGCTTTTTTACTATTATTCTGTTGCAGGCTTGATATTGTTTCTTCAATATTATTGGAAGCCTGATCAAAATCTGGACTATTTTTTAATTCACCAAGCTTGGCGGCAGATTTTTCACTGAAAGGCTTTATTAATTCTGATGCTTCTTGGATATCTTGGTTTATACTATTTAATTCTTCTAATCCTCTTAGTTCTTCTTGCCAAATTCTTGTTTCTGCAGATGTATCATCAGATATTTGAAGGTTATCGATATCTCTATCAAGTTTGTCTTTATGTTGAACCAATTTTTCTAGTCTATTTTTTAGTTCATCCATTTTTTGTTCAGCCTGTAGTCTTTTAAATATATCAATATATCTGTCTAATTCAGATTCAACTTCAGATATGTTATTCGACATGTTTTCTAATGCTTTTTGTAGAGATTGTAAATTCATTTCTTCTAACGAATTTTGAGCATCGCTCAGGTTTTCTATTAAATTTTCTGGGATGATTTCTTTTATAAGACTTGATAGTTCATTGAATTTTTTCATTAAGTCAGGAAGAAATAGATCATGTTTTTCACTTTGTTCCATTAATTGTTCCATAGTGCTGGAAATACTTTTCATTTTGTTTATTTCATTTTTTGCTTGATCGATTATTTCTTTTATTCTCTGCTGATCTTCCCATTTTAGTTCATCTTCAGTTTTTATAACATCTAATTCCATTTTGTTTATTTCATTTTTTAAAGCAACAAGATCATCTAAACTTTCGTTTATTTGTTCGTTTATGTTTTTTTCTTTATCCTCTAGCTTTTCATATAAATCAGATAAAGACGGAACCTTTGCAATAAATGTTTCAGAAAGAGTTTTTTTAGGGCCTGATATTTCATCATTATCAGATAATTCGAAATGATAGTGTATTTCATCATCCGGCATCAACATTAAATCTGATAAGTTCCAATGTGTTTTTATAGTTTGTATTGTTGTGTCTTGATTTAATTCAGGTATAATAAACATTGCTATGTAAGGCTCCACATCTAAGTATTCTGGTCTTCTTATTTCATAAGCAAGCTGAAGATTATTAAACCCATAGTCATCTTCAATCTCTAGATGAAATTGTATTATCTGATTATTCCCTAAAGTTATAATTGGCGGCGGTTTAATAATTTTAATACTTGGTTTATTATCTGGCAATATGTTAATGTGATATGGCACAGGGTCTCTGTTGGTAATCCCTCTTGGGTCAACCAAATGAACGGAAAACTTTCCTTCATTTTTTATTATAAACTCACCATTAGCATTATTTTTATATGTTTCGAAAAATTTTATATAATCATTTTGTTTCATAAAACACGATTTCAAATTTCTATTGCTCTCTAAGTTTATTTTAACAATTGAGCCCATTAACCCTTGAACGACAGCAATGCTTCCATCAAGAATTTCTGAAGGCAGTTTAGAGTATGATGGAGGTATAATTATCATTTCAAAATTTTCTAATTTTGGTCTATCAGTAACAAATATTGTATCTGGCGTTGATTCTACAGATTCCCAGGCTTCATAAAATTGTTGTGCCTTAACAATAGCATTGTATTCATAATCTTGAAATAATTCAGGTAATTCAAACTGATAAAACCCAGATAAGTTTTTTCCTGTTTTCAATTCAATTATTGATGAGTCTCTATCATTTAGAGTTATTTGTGTTGGAGTTAATCTAAGTAAAACAGAATCGGGGGATTGTCCCTCAGACATAATTATTATAGAAATTTTTTCTCCTCCAAGGATATGTTGATTCCTGGTTAAGCTGAATAATTTGAAAGGTTTTGGGGCTAAAAACTGCTTATTATAGTTTTCCCATCTGTAAAATGCATCCGAGCTTTGTTCCCAGAACATTGATAATGTTATAATTGAAATGAACATTATTATTACTGTTATAAGTTTTATATTTACTAAGGGTTCTTTATCAATGTTATCATCAGGATTAACATCAGCAATTTTTTTTGCGACATTATCAATAAAATTATCTGCAAGATCTTTTGATTGAGTTTCTTTTATTTGTGATTCTATTTGATAAGCATTTAAAGCTGTATCATCATTATTTGGAAAAATATTTTTTCCTATTATAGAAGCTAGGTTTCGCCATGAGTAACTGGGGTAACGGTTTTGGTTAATAATTAGATAGGAAATACCTATCCATAATAAGGTTAATGAAAATGCAATAACTATGGTTACTAATATTATTTTTTTATATAAAGGAGAAAAATAAAATACTGACTCGAGTAATATGAACATTAATAAAAGCACTATAAAAATCATAAGAATTATAAACGATATGCTAATAAGATCGACTTTTATCTTTGCATTTCTAACGGCTTTTAAATATTGTTGAATTTTCATATTATTGAGTTAGAGCGAAATATATGATATTTACTCCCATTTTTAGGGCTAAGTCTCTTAATTCAGGTGGATCATTATGCACACCAGCATCTTCCCACCCGTCACCTAAATCTGACTCGTAAGTATATAAAACCACTAATTTATTATTTTCAAAAATTCCCAGCGCTTGAGGTGGTTTATTATCATGCTCATGAATTTTAGGCAAGCCATTTTCAATTTTATAATAAGAAGAAAAAACAGGATGACTGTGAGGAAGCTCAACGAATTCTTTATTGGGAAAAACTCTCTTCATCTCGCGTCTAAAAGATTTATCCATTCCATAGTTATCATCAGCATGAAGAAAACCTCCATTGCTAAGTATTGATCGTAAATCAATAATTTCATTATCAGAAAATCTAATATTCCCGTGGCCAGTTAAATATAGATAGGGGAAGAGTTTTGCGTTGCTATCTGTTAGTTTTATTCTAACTTCTTTTGAGGCCTTTGTCATGGAAGTATTAGTTTTTAAATATTCCAATAAGTTCGGCAAACTGCTTGGGTCACAATACCAGTCGCCACCACCACCATATTGTACTCTAGCAATATTAAATTCCTGAGAGTACAAGAAACTGAACAGCATTATGATGGTAACGTAAATTTTCATTATTCTATATAAAAAGTAATTAACTAGTTGTCTTTAAAAATTATAAAAATATCATACCCTAGAATATACCCAGTCTCTTCTTGTAAAAGACATCTGAATACTTAAATTTCCATCATTGATGAAACAAAAAATATTTATTTGGTTTGTGTCAGCACTTGTAATGATTACAAGCCTTAGCTCACAATCATTACTCAAACAACAACCAAAAACGTTATTTTGGGGCTTAATTAAAATAGATAAAGAAGATGCGTATGAGGAGGGGTACTGGTTTGATAAATGGTTTAGATCAAGAGAATTTTCTGCTCCGGTTACATACATGCCGGTTGAGATTCGTTATGGACTAGGATTAAATGGAAAATTTTCTGGTAGCACATCATCTCCTTCAGTCGATGATATGGATAATTGGATATGGCATGATTCAGAAGACGTATCTCCTTTAAACCAAGAAGCAAAGAATATAGTAGGTACTTCGATAGATATTGATTTTGGTATGGTTAATATACCTAATATTATAATGAACACTAGTTGGATGAATTTTTTAACTGGTATTAATTACAGATCAAGCTCGATTCTAGTGCCAAAAAATATACCAGACGATTGGAAAGAAGGAACAAGCATAAGTGAAAATAAAATACAATTTAAACCAGAGTTAAAAGAATATCTTATTACAAATACGCTACAATGGCAGCCTTTTAATCCTTGGTATATAAATTTTAGATATGGTTATGGGCTTGCGTTTTCAAAATTTTATTTTGACAAAGATATTGAAACTATAAACTCTGCTCCAAGTGGAAGTGGAACATCAATGGCCCTTGGTTTTGGTGTACGTTATATTATTGACCCTGGGAAATCAAATCGTTTTTCAATTGGCATCGATATTCGTCATTCATATACGAAAATAAATAACATAACTGACCCAGATAATATTACTCCAGTTAAACGATTTGATCTTGCTAATTATGGAATATATTTTACACTCTCAACATTTTATGGAGGTAAGAAGACTATTGGCGATGAGGCGAAAAAGATATACTATAAAAAAGATTACTTAACTTCAAAAAGTAAGTTCATAGATTTTCTAACACAGTACCCTAACCATTCAAATAGATATAGAGCAATGAAATATATATCAGAGTGTAATAAGAAAATTCCTTATCAAATTATGAAAGAAGGTCTCTTGTTTGATGACATGGGTTCATCTGAAAAAGCTTTAGATAAATATATAAAAGCCAGATCCAGAGTTGTGATAGATGATACCCTTATAGTTGAAGCATTAAATTTTCGGATTGATGAGATTGCAAAAAAATGGATGAATTCTGCAGAGCTACTATTAGATAATGCTCTTTATAAGGAGGCACTTAGTTTAGTAAAAAAAGTCGCAAAATTTTCCGACCACGGTGATAAAGAACTCAACAAATTCAGATCTTTTGTAATATTAGGAGAAGGGAAAAAGTTACAATCTATTTTAATACTTGGGAAAGCAATGGAAAAATATTCTAAAGCATTAGAATTAAATATTGATCTAGAGCCTCAAATAATTGCGTTACAATATCAGGCAGGTATCCAACTAATTGAAATAGCGGATCAGGTAGATGAGTCCGATGAAATTATATTGGCAATTCAATCTCTTGAACAAGCTAAGAAAATATCATCTGGAATCGGACAGAATAATGAAAAATTATTAAAAGACTTAAATAATAAATTGAAAAGATTAGATAATTATAAATCTGATATGATTATTGATCATAAGATGTCTGAAGCTAGACATTTGCAAGCAATTGCTAGGTCACCTCGTTTGACGATCGGGATGACACTACCACTGATCGAGGATTTATTAGGTGCTCCGCATGAAAAGATTATATCTGAGGAGAATGCAAAGAAAGAGCAACTCTGGATATATTATTTAAATGAAAAACAACTGCAATTATCATTTAAAGATTTCATTTTATTTAAAATTGAGGAGCTGTAGACCTTTCTTCTAAAATATAATCCACATTGTAATCAGGGCAACATACTAATTAGTTTTCATTAGATGAAATATTCCAATAATATATTATTTATATATCTTTTTATGAATCTTGTAATAGGCCAAACGGTCCAAAGAGATTATAATGAAGAACTTAGGTATCAGAATGACGCTATAAATAAAATGAAAAAAGAGATTGAAAAATTAAGCTCAAAACTAAGGAAAGCTAATATTAGTGAGATAACAACATCTAAAAGAATTACAAACCTAGATGAAGAATTAGCCTTAATAAATAAACTAATACAATCATTAAAAAAAGAAGAAGACATTAATAGGGGGAAAATAAATATCTTGAAAAATGATATTACAATAAAAGAAAACGAATTGAATATCATGAAAAACAGGTATGAACAACGCGTAGTCAATTCTTATTTAAAGGGTAGAATTTCAGAATTAGAGAAGGTTTTATCATCTACTTCATGGCGTCAAGCAGTTTACAGAACTCAATACCTTAAGATTATATCCTCTATTGAACAAAAAATGACTAAAGAAATAGAAGGTTTATTATTAAGAATAAATAAGGACAGACTACAACTTGAATCTTTGTTAAGACAAAGTATTGCGCTAAAAAGAGAAAAACAAAAACAGATGTCCTCCCTTAGAAAAATGAGGATTAAAAGAGAAAAAGAGCTTACAAGAATAAGACAAGATAAATCTGCGCTGGCTAATTATATGCAAGAAAAAGCTGCCGGGGTAAAACAATTAGAGTCTATCATAAAAAAAGTTTTAGAAGATAAAGCAAGATTTGAAAGAGAAGAAAGAATTCGCCAACAACAAGAGGCGCTAAAAACAAAAGAATTTAATTTGCTTAAAGGGCAGTTACCTTGGCCTACTGAGGGGAGAGTGATATCAAAATTTGGTAAACAGTGGAACGCGCGGTTAAAAACAACTACAGATAATCCTGGTATAGATATAAAAGGGCAACCAGGATCTCCTATACGTTCTACAATGAGCGGCATTGTGACAACGATTACTTATATAAGAGGATATGGGACAACAGTAATTATTGATCATGGAGGTGGATTTTATACTGTATATAGCCACGTTACAAATATCCAGACGCATGTAGATAGTGAAGTTAGATCAGGAGATGTGATTGCATATATGAGTGATTCTGGTTCGGTAAATGGTTCTAAATTACATTTTGAAGTTTGGGGCAAGGGTCAAAAACTTGATCCAGAGAAATGGTTAATGAAAAAGTAATGAATAATAATCTTATTATTGCCCAAAAAGAAACTTGGGGGAAACTAGAGAGGATATCAGATTCGGGGAATATCGGAAGTGCATATTTGTTTTCTGGGTCAAAAGGATCTGGGAAAGAAGGTTTAGCCTTAAAGTTTGCTCAATTACTTAATTGTCAAGGCTCAAATATTGAAATCTGTTTTAAATGTGAATCTTGTATAAGATTTAGCACCTTACAACATGAAAGACTAAATATTATTGTTCCTCTTCCAACACCAAAAGTTAATAAAACAGATAGTGATAATAAGAATTTTATACCACAAGATTATATTGAGTCAATCAAAGAAAAAGCTTCAGACCCTTTTTATAAAATATTAATTCCTAAAGCAAAAAGAATACTCATTCAATCTATACGAGATTTAAAAAAAACATTATCCCTTAAGCAGGATAATAATGATGGCAGGAATATCGTAATTATTTTTAATTCTGAATTGCTATGCGCTGGGCAAGGTGAATCAGGAAATGCGCTACTAAAAGTATTAGAAGAACCGCCTGAGAAAACTACGATAATACTCGTAACGGATTATAAAAAAATGTTATTTGATACCATTGTCTCTCGCTGCCAAGTAATTGATATACCGGTGTTACCAAATAATTATATTTTTGAATGGCTTCTGAAAAGAAAGGTTAAAGAAAAAGATGCAAATTTTTTAGTTTCTATTTGTAGAGGCAATATACATCAGGCTAAAGCATTATCTAATCAACCAATTAACAAGATAATAAGTACAATAGAAAAACTATCTACTACACTCATAAATCAGAATCCGGATCAGTGGAGAAAGTTTATTGATCATTACAGCCGTCTTTGTGTAAGTGACCAGCTAGAGTTTAGCTATCATATAAATTTAATTTCATTATGGTTTAAGTGTGTAAATAAACATCGGCAGGGATTAAAAAGTGATTTTGATGATACAAATTTACATTCCCAGATTGTTTCATTTAGCCAAACCTATCCAACAGCGAATATTTATGCGATTGTATTATGTCTAGAGGATATAATGAAATCTGTTTCTCAGAATTTATATATGCCACTAATAATATTGAATTTGATACTTGATATTCAAAAACATATACATGAATAAATCATTCTATATCACAACCCCGATTTATTATGTTAATGATATCCCACACATAGGACATGCATATACAACCATATTGGCAGATGTGTTTTCTAGGTATCAAAAACAACTCGGGCACGACTCTTTTTTTCTTACAGGGGTAGATGAGCATGGTCAAAAAGTTCAAGATGCTGCAAAAAAGCGAGGGGTTAACCCAATAGATCATTGTGATGAAATGTCTAAGAGGTTTACATCTTTATGGGAAAGACTACACATATCAAATGATGATTTTATACGGACGACAGAAAACAGGCACAAAAATGTAGTAAAAGAAATATTAAAAAAAGTATATAATGCTGGTGATATTTATGAAGATGAATATGAAGGTCTTTACTCAGTATCTGAAGAAAGATTTATTACGGAGAAAGAAGCAGATACTGGTCAATTTCGTGATATTAAAAAACTAAAAGAAAAAAATTATTTTTTCAAAATGAGTAAATACCATAAAGCGCTTGTAGCTCATATTAATTCTAATCCTAAGTTTATACAACCTGAACACAGAAAAAATGAAATATTAGGATTTTTAAAACAACCATTAAATGATTTATGTATATCAAGACCTAAGTCAAGATTAAACTGGGGTATCGAGCTGCCATTTGATTCAGGATATGTGACGTATGTATGGTTTGATGCTTTAATTAATTATATCACTGCTCCTGGTTTCTTAGACGATAATATTTCATTTGATAAATATTGGCCAGCAAATATGCATTTAATTGGAAAGGACATTTTAACTACTCATACTGTATATTGGCCTACGATGCTTATGTCTGCCGGGATTGAGCTCCCAAAAACAATTTTTGCACACGGATGGTGGCTTATGGGAGATAAAAAAATGAGCAAGTCTAGTGGGAATGTGATTAACCCGATGGATCTAATTGATGACTATGGCGTTGATCCTATTCGATATTATCTCATGAGAGAAATGGTCCTTGGACAAGACGCAAATTTCACCCTTAAGTCTTTTGTTAATAGATATAACAGTGATTTAGCTAATGATTTTGGGAATCTATTAAGCCGCATTTCTACTCTTATTAATAAAAATTATGATGGGTATATACCTAAAGTTTCATCTTTGGGTGATGAGGAAAAAAGATTAAAATCAATTTCAATAGAATTAGTCAAAAAATTTGATAATAATATGTCAAGAATGTCAATTAATGAGGCAATTGAAGAAACTCTTCAATTTGTTCGTAACATCAATAGATATTTTGAACATATGGCACCGTGGAAACTTGTCAAAGAAGATTTAAAATCTGCTGGGACTGTTTTATATACAGGAGCGGAAGCATTAAGAATATGTGCTGTACTTCTTTCTCCAATTATGCCTCAGAGAATACAAATATTACTATCCGTTCTAAACACAGAATCAGTAGATAGAAATTGGGGAGGATTAAAATCTGGTACAAGATTAGGTGAACACAAACCATTATTCCCAAGAATAAATTCTGATAATCTTTAATGTTAGTTGATACTCATTGTCACCTTTATTTTGATGAATTATCAAAAGATTTAGATGGTGTTTTAAACCGTGCTCAGGAATTAGGTGTTACAACATTTATATGTGTAGGCACAGATTTAAGTGATTCTATTGAAAGTTTTAATCTGGCCCAGCAATACGAAAATATTTATTCAACAGCCGGGATACATCCCCATGATGCAGAAAAAGCTGAAAACAACTATATAAATAAACTTCGGGATCTTTTAGCAAATGAAAAAATTGTTGCTGTCGGAGAAATGGGCCTAGACTATTTTAGAAATATTTCTAATCCACATAGTCAAAAAATTATATTTAAAGATCAGCTTCAACTTGCTCAAGAAATCAACAAACCAATTGTGTTTCATAATCGAGAAGCAGATGAGGATATTATTAATATATTATCAGATTTTTCAAATGTAAAAGGAGTCGCCCATTGTTTTTCCAGTTCATATGAAGTCGCAATGAAATTAATTGATATGGGTTTTTATATATCTTTTTCTGGGAATTTAACCTTTAAGAATAGTCATCTACCAAAGGTAGCCAAGAAATTACCATTAGATAGATTATTAGTAGAAACCGATTCACCTTTTCTAAGTCCTGTGCCATTTCGAGGTAAAACTAATGAGCCTGGTAGAACAAGATATGTTGCAGAAAAACTAGCTGAAATTTTTGATTCTGATATTGAAAATATATCTACTATTACAACTAAAAATGCAAAAAAACTTTTTAATCTATCATAAATATTTTCTGGTTTGATTAACAAAGAGACACATTCTTTTAGAAAAAAATGGGGTCAGAATTTTTTAATAGACCCAAATATTGTTAAAAAAATATATCGGACAATAGACCCAATAGACTCTGATAATATTTTAGAAATTGGTCCTGGTGAAGGAGTGCTAACAAAAATAATTCTACCCGAAGTAAATAAAATGGTCTCTATTGAGATTGATCCAGTCTTAGTTAATACACTGAATAATTCAATTGTGTTAAGAAAATTGAAAGTTGTTAACAAAGATATATTAAAAACTAATATTTATGATTTAGATATTGATAACCCTGTA
>Ga0207992_1000647_pt1 | contig 17046 bp, 22 predicted proteins | sample ETN02SmetaG_FD_185788 | JGI IMG/M metagenome (GOLD analysis project Ga0207992, IMG submission 185788) | Marine microbial and viral communities from oxygen minimum zone, Eastern Pacific Ocean - ETNP2014F10-02SV255 (SPAdes) (version 2) | ecosystem: Environmental > Aquatic > Marine > Oceanic ...
TTTTAACCATCAAGCCTCACATTCGTGGGGTTTTTTGTTTGTGGGTTGATGTAAAAAAGGTTCTACGAGAGAACCAATGGTTCAAATATGGGATAAGTGGGGAAATCCTTACACAATAAAAAAGGGAGACCAAGTGGTTTCCCTTTCTAATTTACAGAGTTCAACCTTTGGGGTTGGAAAACCTTACTCTACGGTGACTCAACCTTTTCGTTAGTGTATTGAAGTATTATTTGTCATTTTTATTTATTTTTTTAACCACATTCCCTAAACCATAAATAAATAACACACCACTTAACCAAATAAACCAATAATACAAACTTCCATAAAAATCTCCCATTAGAGTATCAATAATTTCTGATAAAGTTAATAGAAAAATTATCATACCACTGGATATTAAAATCATATTTAAGTGTTTTTTCATTACTCTTCCTTTCTTAATTAAAAAGTTGTTAATACACTAAAAGGGTATAATCTTTTCATAATGAACTCCTTAGGTCACCCGAATCTAACATAAAAACCGAGTATTACGATAGAAATAAGATAGATTTGTCTTGTTTCATTATTAAAATATTTATTAAATTTTATTAAATCATAAACTAAGGGATTTACAAGATGAAAAAAATACTACTTATTATATTATTCTTAGGAGTTAATTCAATCTGTTTTTCTCAAGATTCAAAACTAACAAATGATGAGAAGCAGCAGATTTTAGCTGAAAGTCCATTCAACAATATTTATCCTGAATCAATACTTAAAAGTTCAGCAACTTATTTTAAAGCTCAAATGGGCTTATATAATGAAGGAGCTATAGCTGAAAAAGAGGCTCATTTAGTAGCACTTGGAACATCGGCAGCGATTAAATGTCAATATTGTATTCCTTATCACATAGCTGAGCTAAAAAGGTTAGGAGCTTCAGAAGATGAAATAAAAACGGCAGTTCTTATAGCAGCAGATATTATGAAAATGAGTACACTGTTTTATGGGAATGAGTTTGATTTAGAGGCATTTAAAAAATTACTTAAAGGAGAGTAAAAACTAAAAACATTACTTTTTAAATCTAAACCTTTAACAAAATCGGTAAGATACTTTGGTGGTTTATTATTATTTTATTCATACCCAAATCTAACAAAATAACCGAATGTTCGGATAGATGTATAATATTCCCACCCCAATCCTAATTCACATCCTTATGATGCTCAACCTTTAGTTTCTGCAGTTCTCCCAAGACTTCCTGTTTTGTAATCAATCCCTTGTCCTCAAGTATGTTCATCAATGCCCCACATTCGTGGGGTTTTTTGTTTATAGCCCTGCACACATTGTAGGGTGATTATTTGTATATTTAGATTCATCTTGGAGGATAATATGAACAAACTGCAAATAAAATCAATATGTCTAATGGTAACAGTTTTTAGTATTGGCATATTTCTATTTCAATCGTGTGCAAATGAATTGCAAAATACAACAGTACCAATGTCAAAGGCATCAAGTAATGTTAATACCATTCAGATTGTCAAATTCAATCTTGAAGGCATTACACACAATGATTTTATGGGTGTAGCAAGTGAGGTTGCACCAAATTTTGCTACTTTATCTGGACTTATAAAAAAGGTGTGGCTATCAGATAAAGAAAATAACACTTATGGAGGAGTATATTCCTGGAAAAACAACCAGTCTTGTAAAACATATAGAGATGGTGAATTGTATGCAGGAGCATTGGCAAATAATCCTAATTTTATCAATTTATATGATAAAAGTTTTGATGTCCTAGATGGACCAACTGGATTGACTGGTAATCTATCAAATGAAACACCAACATATATCCAAGTAATTAATTTCAATCTTGAAGGAATCACACACAATGACTTTATGGGGATAGGAAATGATGTTGCTCCAAATTTTGCAGCACTACCTGGCCTTACGTCAAAAATCTGGTTATCAGATGAGGAGAGTAATACTTATGGAGGCGTATATTATTGGGAGAGTAAAGAATCTTGCGAAGCATATAGAAATGGTGAGTTATATGCAGGTGCCTTGACGAATAATCCTAATTTTGCCAATCTATCTGATATAGGTTTTCAAGTATTAGATGGACCAAGCAAGATTACTTATATGAAATAAATTATTATTTAAAGCATCAAGCCCCACATTCGTGGGGTTTTTTGTTTGTGGGATGATTGGTAGATTTTGATATGAAAATAATCAATAAAATTTTTGCCATATGTATTATGCTACAATCACCAACTATTATTGAAGCTAAACCAAAATTTTCTGATAGACAGGTAGCAATAATGATACCAAAATATTTTGCTAGAGACCATAATGCACCATTAATAACACGTACAAGGGTTTATGCAGAAGCTGGTAAAAAGATTCTCCATTTGAATATTGATGTAAATAGAAATCGCTTTGAAAATCAAATGGAATATGCTTTATCAGCTATGGCTAGCATATCACAATATGCTTCAAGACCATTCGATACGTTTGTATTGATTATGGAACCTAATAGCCGACAATTTGAAACTGAAAGAATAGAAGCAAAAGCTAAGTGTACTATTGATTATTTTGTTTTTAAAAGAGTGAAAAAGGATAAATGGTCAGAAAAATGTATCAGTATTGAAAAAATATAAATTCCTTTATGATGAAATGAATACTCAAGCCCCACATTCGTGGGTTTTTTTGTTTGCGAGATGATGTGTATATTTATGTTAATCAATCACTAAGGAGATATTATGTTAAGATTAATTCTACAAATTGCTGTAGTGAGTATGTCCAGTACATTTATTCTTGCAGGCGATGCTGAGAATGTAAAAAAACAAATTGAGGATGGTTTTGCGCATTTAAACAAGATGAAAAAAAATCTTAATGATTATTCAAAGGATGGAGCCTTGGAGTTTTGGTCTAGCGGAGGTTTACTACAAAAAATATCATCATCAGGACGACCTGAATCATATGATGATGTTAATCTCATGCCTAAACATATTGAAGTTGTGGTTTTGGCTCCGGGAAAAGCAGCCGTTGCATTATATTATTCAGAAGGATATCTAAAACCAAAGGGTTCTAAAGCAGTAGACCATTATTTAACACGCGTTAGCCAGGCTTTTGTTAAAGAAGATGGTGAATGGAGGACTCGAACATCTCATTGGTCTCCCGTAAAAGGTGGATATGGCACTAGCCAAACTGGTAAGGAGTAGATTGACTCTATAAAAAAGCCCCACATTCGTGGGGTTTTTTGTTTGTGGGACAATAGGTAGATTTGAAAATGATGCGTACTTTTTTCTGAAAAATAGTTTCTTCCTTCTTAATTTTTTGAGTGAAATATTTACTTTTAATATTATTCATATGTATTAACCGAATATTGGCACAAGGTTCCATCTTGATGGTGGGTGGCGGAGGAGAGAATTATGGAGCATGGTCTGATGAACCCTATGGCTGGTTTGTAGAGAAAGCTGGGTATGGAAAGATTATTAATATTGATGTAGATGAAGCCAGTGATTGGTATCCTACATATTTTGTATCCCTGGGTGCGAATATCACCAGCTATAACCTTCAAATTGCAACTGTATCTGAAGCAAACAGTTTTATTATTTACCAGGAATTATTGAGTGCGGACGGCATTTTTATCGAAGGAGGCGATCAATGGGATTATATCTCAACCTGGAAAAACACCTATGTCCAATCTGCTATCCAATCTGTGTATGAAAATGGCGGTGCAATTGGCGGAACCAGCGCCGGATTGGCAGTTTTGGGCGAAGTTGTCTTCGACGGCGAACATGGTTCACTCACATCCGATCAGGCTGCATATAACCCCTACCATTACCGGGTTTCCATGACAGATGATTTTTTAGATATTCTTCCCGGCGTTTTCACTGATTCCCATTTTAATGACCGGGGGAGACTTACTAGATTGACCGTCATGCTGGCAAGACGAAACCAGGACAATGATGAAAATCTCCTTGGGATCGGTGTGGAATACAAAACAGCTTTTTGTGTGGATGAAAACATGGTCGGTACCGTTTATGGTGAAATGATCACCATTATCCATCAAAGTGATTCATCTGAGATTCAATGCATTGCTAATGAACCGCCTCGATTCACGAATATTGTATTCAATCAATTATTAGATGGTGACCAATATGATCTTTCATCTCGGGAATTTGTTGGCGCAGGGTCATGGACCGAACCTTTTGAACCGGAGATCATTACCCAGCCTGTTTTCACAGAAATGACGTTGAATGGCTCGGAAGACAGTACAGCAAATTTTGGTCATTATATTATTACCGGACTCACAGAAAATGAGAATAACTGGTGGTATGGTGATCTGGAAATCGAAGATGGCTCAGGACTCGTTCCCCACGCTGTTATTATTCCGAAAATATGGAATGATTACGATTATTTCCCTAATCGGATCATTGGAGGAGAATTTGGAGTCGTTGGCCAGAATACCGGTTTTTCTGCATACCAGGATCAGCCATTCCGCACGATCTATTTAGATGATAATTGTGAATCCATAATTTCTGATGAAGGAGTTCTTACGGTTGATAATTTGACTTATGTTTTGGATGTCTTTGAAGCAACGCACACAGGGACAAATAATGATAATATGCCCGGGATTGTAAATGGCCGGCTCCATTTCCTGATTGATGGTGACACGTTTGATCTGTCATCCCATTATGACCTTGTAAAGATCGAAAATGGGCCAGCCCAAATTCCTGAAAATTTCAGGCTCTTTCAAAATTATCCCAATCCATTTAACCCAACTACTAAGATCGATTACGGATTGCCAGAAATGAGTAATGTAAAACTAGTTATTTACGACCTATTAGCCCGTGAAGTCACTACACTAGTGAATGGGGTTCAGGATGCTGGTTATAAATCAATAACTTGGCATGGCACGGATGCATTCGGTAAGAATGTGGGTGCAGGCATGTATTTTTATTTAATACAAGCAGACGAGTTCAGGAAGGTAAGGAAAATGGTACTGCTTAAATAGTTTTATACTTTCTACTACAAAAAACCCCACATTCGTGGGTTTTTTTGTTTGTGAGATGATGTGTAGATTTGGATATGGCTAATAAATTCTTGGATAAAATTTAAATGGGCGTCTATAAGAATGGTAGAAACTCTGAAGTAGCAGCGAAAAGAAGGGAATTCTTCAATAAATATCGTTTTGAAGTCATTGGTGGAACTCTGGTGTATTTAATCACCAATCAAAAAATCTATGGACATGTAAAAATATTAGATGGTGATACAATAGCTTGGCAGGGCTTAATTACCGCTGTCATTTTTGTAACATTTATTTCATTCTACAGAGGAAATATTACTATCAAGTAAAAAATAGCTAACAGCCAATTTGCAATGATATCTACAGCCTCACATTCGTGGGTTTTTTTGTTTGTGGGATGATTGGTAGATTTGGAGATGGTGGTAGGGCAGCAGTTTGATTCAATCTGTGAAATAACTGAGAAATAAAATCATTATGAATTTGCTTATTGTTTCCATAATTACCTTATCTAGCATAATCAATGATAATAAAATTGATTTGAATAGATTGTATCCTAATCCTATAATTGATATAAAATACCAACAGGAATGGCAAATGAACCTATATGAAGAACGAATTGAAGAATTTAAAAAACATCCAATCGGTAATAATAAAATTGTATTTCTAGGTAATAGTATTACAGAAGGAGGCGGTAACTGGAACAATAAATTTAACGTTCATAATATAGTAAATAGAGGGATCTCAGGAGATATAACAGAAGGTATATTAGCTCGGCTTGATGAAATAATATTTTACAAACCCATAGCAGTATTTTTATTAATCGGCATTAACGATATTTTTGATATTGGTATACCAAATCGTGAAAAGATTACACCACTCTACGTTGCAAACAATATTATAAAAATTGCCAACCAAATTATTGATCAGTCGCCTTCAACAGAAATATTTATCCAAACGATTCTACCTGTTAATCATGAGATTTATATAGAAGAAAATGGATTCTTCCCAGAACATAATATTCCTTTATCAGAGCAGATCATTCAAATAAACTCAATGATTATAAATCAAGCTGATGTTCAGCAGTACAAGGTTATTGATTTACACTCGTTATTTATAAATCAAGATGGACTTATGAATAAAGTGTATACAACAGATGGTGTGCATTTAAATAATAATGGATACGGTGCATGGGTAAAATGTATCAATAATTATATCCAGGAATCACAGATTAAGAATTAGACTTTTAAATATGATTTAATTAATAGCCTAACATTCGTGGGATTTTTTGTTTGTTTTTAATATCACAATTTTCTTCAGTTACGTCGCTTATGAGTAGAATAATTAATACAGTGTTATTATATTATATGGAAGAAGAGATGTCATAATAATACAATTAGGTGTTTTTACATTTATTGTTTCAGCACAAAGTGCTGAAACAATCCAAGTTCCACTTTTTGTATTCTATTCAACCATATCTATTTATTTAGCATAAACATTTCTATTTTTATTTCAGACAAGTAAACAATAAACAAAAGGACTACATAATGGCCAACAATACTTATTCACTTTTCATTACATTAATAATTTTTATTACAAAATTAAATGCTGGCATAATTTACGTTTCAGCAACAGGCAGTGATGATGGGGGTGACGGTTCAGCGGAAAATCCATTTGAGACCATTCAAAAAGGGGTTGATATTGCGATTGATATGGACACTGTTTATGTATTCAACGGTATTTACGAAGGTGGTATAGTCATTTCCAACAAATCAATATCATTAATTGGTGAATCCAGAGAAGAAACTAAAATTAATCAGCCAATCTCATCACCACAAATAAGTATAATTGACTCTCAGTCAGATACAACAAGAGTTGAAAACTTTATTATCAAACGCGGTAGTTCAAATAATGGTGGCGGTATTTACAGTTCTGGATCAACTATTGAGATTGATAATGTGTATTTTGAATATAATTCTTCTTCAAATAATGGTGCTGCAATAAATTCAATTGAATCTACTGTTAAAGTTCAAAGCTCGACTTTCAACTCCAACACATGCGATAACTCAGGTGGAGCAATATATGTTGATCCTCTTACAACATGTGAAATCTACAACTCAAGTTTCACTAATAATGTTGCCTTGTGGGGCGGAGCAATCGCAACTGTTGGCGGTGGAAAACTTCTCATAGATGGATGCAACATATCCTTCAATACCGCATCAGGGAATAATCCAAATCCAGATCAAAATTATCCGACATTTGGTGGCGGTGGTGGTATTTACCAAGAATGGTCAGATAGTTTGGAAATCTATGATTCGGAAATATCCAATAATACTGCTGCGACTGGAGCTGGTGGTGGCATAGCGATCTATCTAAGCGATGATATTATCATTGACAATATAGTCCTTAGTGATAATTCTTCATCTGGTCCTAATTATCCAAGTGGTGGTGGTGGTGCAGCATTTTATAGAGCAGATAATGTTCTTTTTGAAAACTCAACCATTGCTAATAATGTAACTAATCATAATTCAGGCGGTGGTATTTTCTTTGGATCAGAATCAGGACAAGCTTCCATTGTAGTTCATGCTACTTTTAATAGATTAAGCATATTTAATAATCATGCTATGAGTGGAGGAGCAATTTTTGGTTGGTCTGCAATCCTTAATCTGTATAATTCTACCCTCGCTCAGAATGAGGCCACAGATCCTGATTGGAGCGGTGGCGGTTTAGCCTCGCATTATGTTACAGAACCAAATATAATTAATAGCCTTTTTTATGATAACATACCTAATTCTATCCATAATGGTTATCCACAGACATCGGTTCTTGTAGCATATTCACTAGTTCAAGAAGTGTGGGCTGGGGAAGGAAATCTTGTAGACATAGATCCTTTATTTATGGACCCCGAAAATGAAGATTTTAGGTTGCAACTGACTAGCCCCTGCATTGATGCCGGCACAGCTGATCTTGATGGCAATGGCTTCGATGATAATGATCTGTTTTACACTGGATCTGCTCCGGACATGGGAGCACACGAATGGGTCATTGCAGCACCGAATCTTCAGGCCTATTCGCTGGACTCAACTATTTTTCTTACATGGTCAGCCATTGAAGAAGATTTACTATATTATCAATTAGATAGGGCGACAAATGCAATGTTCACCGAAAACGTCGATCAGACATACGTTACCACAAACACTTATACGGACGATGACATTGATACGGGCATTGAATATTTCTATAGAGTGTCAGGATATGTAGGCTATTGGACAGATTACTCCAATACAGTATCAGTAATTATTGAATCGCTTGATTTGGATGAGGATTCTGCAATGGATCTGGATTACAAAATACACCAAAACTATCCTAACCCGTTTAATCCAACTACGGAGATCAAATACGATCTACCTGAAGATGCTTTAGTTAGCATTAATATCTATGATCTGATGGGCAGAAGTATTAAATCATTGGTAAATAGTCAACAAACCGCTGGCTACCGTTCTACCCAATGGAATGCCACCAACAACCTTGGTGAGCCTGTATCCGCTGGAATGTATCTATATACTATACAAGCTGGTGACTTCAGGCAGACCAAGAAGATGGTACTGCTTAAATGATTCTACCCTTTCTACAACATCAAGCCCCACATTCGTGGGGTTTGATGTTTGTGGGATAATATGTAGATTTAATACGTTTTGAACAATTATTTTATAGTTATTTTATTGAGCATTTGCCAGATTACTGGCAGTGATATTCATTCCCCTATTTTAACAATTAACAGTGAATGGAGAAACGAAACAATCATTACAGTCGATGCTCAGACCCATATTGATTATGGTTTGGCGTATCCGGTGACTTACGAATTTATTATTCCTGCCGGGAGTGATAATCTGCAGTCATATTGTAGGTTTCAATCAACTCAAGGTTGGTCTCAAATGGTAGAGAAAACCACAGAAGACTTTTTCAACGGTATCAAAGCAGTACGCTTTGATTATAATGAAAACACGGCTTATGTATCTATTGGATTTTCAGATTTATCAGATTCCATTTTTATCAAAATAGCAGATAGTGACGGGAATAATATAAACGCTACCTATTCGGGAATGAGCCAGTATTATGATAACCGAGATGCTGCAGTCACAGCTACCGCAGATGACTGGGCAGGCTGGGTCAATGATAAATTTGTATACACTTGTCAAATTTTCCGGAGTTTTAATCTCTGGCTGTCCTGTGCTATTGTTACGAATGTAGGAGATCCGAATACATGGATTGATATTCAAACCCAACTTGATTCTGGCTATGTGGAAGCAATCTCTCATTCCCGCTCACACCCCTATGTACCCTACGATGATGTTGAAGGTGAAGTTTTGGGAAGTATGCAAGATTTAATCGATAATCTGGATTTGCCGGCTCATAACAGTTATGGAATTCGTGAATATGTGTATGCCTGGGTTGCACCTTATGGCGAGTATGATGATGCTATTGATTCCATGGTGAGTGTTGCCAAGTATCTTGTACCTCGCTTGTATTATGGCAATGAACACGGGTTTTCTAACTGGAATCAGGAATTATATAAGTATGATCCGGTAGGCGTTTCCCGGGAAGTAGGCCCTCTTTGGGTAGGTACCACGGATACAGCAGACTTAAATAACACTTTCGATGAAGTTTTACTTGATGGAGGTGTCTACCATGTAATGTGCCACCCAAATGTTATTGAGTGGGACCAGGATTATCCCTGGATCCATCTGGAACATATTAGTAACCGTAATAATGTTTGGTATACAGGCTTTGGGCATCTGTATGCCTACCATTTTCTCCAGTCTACCTATCCCGAGATCAATCTTCATTCTTCGAATCCTAATGAACCTATCCCGGAACAAATTGTAATCCATCAGAATTATCCAAATCCGTTTAATCCTTCTACAACGATATCCTTTTTTATACCAACAATTTTAGATGTTAAAATAACTGCTTATAATATTGTTGGAAATGAGGTATCAACTTTATTAAACAAAACGCTTCCTGCTGGTATGGAATCAGTCATTTGGAATGCACAAGACCAGCCAAGTGGAGTATATTTTATACGGATGCAAAGTGGTGACTTTATAGGGACACAGAAAGTGATGTTACTCAAATAATATCAAGCACCACATTCGTGGGTTTTTTTGTTTGTATAGCTGATGATGGGTAGATTTGGGTAGAAAAAGGAATGTTAGAATGCGCAAGTTATTAATATGTCTATTATTTATACCAATCAATGCACAAGATGTATCATCTCTAAAAACATGGGAAAATATTCTGCAAACACCTGAATTAGTTGAATATTTTCATGGCATATTTAATCATCTGGGTATCATAATAAAAGAAACTGGAGAAAGTTTTACAATTCATCATAAAGGTGATAGTTTTTCTTTCGAAGAAGGAATAATTAAAGAAAATGTAGATTTTGTTGTTCCTTTAGAACTTCAAAATATTGAAAACATGGTCAAACATGCACAGGATGGTAAAATTAGTGCAAATGAGTCGTGGCGTATATTGAATGTTTTATTTACACCTATGACACGTGTGACCCTTAAGACGCCTGTCTTATCTGTAAACTGGAGAAGAAAATTAGCGGGAGTTGAAGACTTAACGCATGTATACCTTTTAAACCCGTCTGGCGAAGAGGCATCTGTACACACATTGATTTATGTAAAAGGACAATGGCTTGTTTTAAAAGGCTTGTATGGAGACGCACGAAGAATATATAAAATGACTCCTGAACAGTCATTGGAGTACCAAAGAGAAATATTTTCTGCTATGCAAATAAATACACTCTGGCATTGGTGGAAATTTTCTAAATTTTATAAAAAATGGCGAAAATCTTGTTCAGTTGATACCAGTGTTTAAAATATCGCATCACATTACAGCCCCACATTCGTGGGGTTTTTTGTTTGTGGGATGATGTGTAGATTTGGGAATGGAAAATCATAAAGGGTTTATAGTTCTAGTAGATATAAGTGGGTATACAAATTTTGTTAGCGGACATAATATTAATTATGCTGAAAATAATAATCTTTCAAAAGGTCAAGCGCATGCTGAACATATCATTAGTGATTTACTCGAAAAAGTTATAGATGAATTAGATGGTGTTTTAACAATTAATAAACTTCAGGGGGATGCTGCTCTTTTTTATGCAATTCCTGATGACCCTAATGAATTATCTGAAGTAATTATACAAAAACTGCAAACAAGTTTTAAAATATTTAATCAACGATTAAATAATCTAATGTTTTGTGAAACATGACCATGTAGCACTTGTCCTGAGGTCGGAGACCTTAAGCTAAAATCTTTTGTTCATTATGGAGACTTTTTAATAAAGAAAGTAAATCAGTTTAAAGAAATTGCAGGGCAAGATGTTATCCTAGCTCATCGGTTGATGAAAAATAGCATAGGTGTATCTGAATATATGCTTTTCACTAAATCTTTTTCTGAAATTAAGAGTCTCAACTCTTTAGGTTCTATTGAAGAAAGAAAAGAGAATTATGATGGTTTAGGCTCAGTTGATTGTTCTGTATTTTATCCTAATCCAGAACTGTACCAACTTGAAATATCTAAAAAGAAGTCATTGTTTAGAAATAGTTTTGCACTCATTAAATATTTCTTTAATTCTAAATCAAAAAGAGATATAGAGAAAAAGTATAATTTAATTGGTAGTTAGATATAAAGATTATAATTAACCATCAAGCCCCACATTCGTGGGGTTTTTTGTTTGTGGGATGATGAGTAGATTTGGATATGATTAGGTATATATCATTACTATTATTCTAAAATATCTTAAATATTATATCCCCGGGCTTACGGGAATTCTATTTATAGTAATGTTATTAATGAGTGAAAATTTCCCAACTTATTTTTTGATTGGGATTTGAATTATGCTAGTGAACAAGAAAGAAAACTAGCTAATGTTCAGATTAGAAATAGTGGAATTACATATTTATATAATTAAAATATGAAAAATTTAAAAATAGGGATAGGAATATTTATAAATGAAAAAGTATCGTAAACTTAAAAATGGCGAGGAAGTTGAAGAATTAAAAACATCAATTAAGCTCATAATCAAAACGAAGTGTCCCACAAAATGGATAATCGAAGATTTAGAAACAGGTCAGAAATATCGTGCAAACGGTAAGACAGAAATTGGAAAAATGTTCACACTTATATCTTGAACTATGAAAGATCCCAAAATTCGTTGGGTTTTTGTTTGTGGGATGACGCGTAAATTTTGGCATGATTAGCCGCATCACAATACTAGCTTTTATTTTATTGGTAGCGAAAATTATAGAATTAGAAGATGTGGCAGAAAAAAGCGAATTGCTAGCAATTATTCTTGTTGTAGGGTTTATTGCTGTACCGATATATCTAAGTTTTAAAATTTTACAAGAGATACTGACTATTAAAAAAGAAATACAATCTAAATTAAAAGATAAAGCGAAAAAAATATAATATAAGCTTTGGTTGAAAGTTTTCCGATTAGTGGATGTAAGGTAAATAAACTGGTCTCGTTTATCTCCAAGCCTCACATTCGTGGGGTTTTTTGTTTATGGGATGATGTGTAGATTTGGATATGAAATTAATATTAATTATTGCTCTGGTATTTCCAATGTCTATCTACGCCCAAAATTGGAAAGATCTAAAAAAAGCAGCAAAAAAAGTAAACAAGGAACTAAAAAGTACTTCTAAACAAGTAAAGGAATTAAGTGAGAGTGATGCTGCTGCTGCCTTAAAAGAGACACTTAATAAAGGTGTTGAAAAAGGTGTTGATATATTATCGTTAGAAGATGGATTTTATAATAATTTAAATGTAAAAATCCCATTCCCGCCTGAAGCAAATACTGTATACAATAAAGTAAAGAAAATGGGTATGCAGAAAGAATTAGATAAAGCAGTTTTAAGTATGAATCGAGCAGCAGAAGATGCTGTTATTTCTGCTAAACCGATATTTGTAAAAACGATAAAAAACATGAATATAAATGATGCTATAAATATTGTGAAAGGAACTAATACAGCTGGAACAGACTATTTATATGAAAATACAAATTTGGATCTAATAGAAGCTTTTAAGCCAAATATTAAATCTTCATTAGATAAAGTGGATGCTACAAAACATTGGAAAAAGGTTATGAGTATTTATAACAAAATACCCTTTGTTAAAAAAATAAACCCTGATTTAGAATTGTATGTTACAGAGAAAACAATTAACGGGCTTTTTTATATACTTGCAGAAGAGGAAATTGAAATTAGAAAAAACCCACAAAAAAGGACAACCGATTTACTTAAGAAAGTATTTGGTAATTAATTCCTATTATTAATTTTTAATTACATCAAGCCCTACATTCATGGGGTTTTTGTTTGTGGGATGATGGGTAGATTTGGATATGATAAAGCGCATCACACCAATGCTGTAATTTGTAAGATTAACGTTTTAATATGAAAAAGAAATTTATCCCAACAGATTATATTATTCCTAAAGTATTAGAAACTGACAGGTTCCGTTTAAGGATGCTCACTGTTAAAGATGTTGAATTAGATTATGATGCTGTTATGACAAGTATTGAACATTTACAGAAAACAAAACCTTTTGGCCCTAATCATAAATGGCCACCACACGATCTGTCTTTTGAACAAGATTTAATTGATCTTGGATGGCATCAAAAAGAATTTCAAAAAAAATCTTCATTTGCTTTTACTGTCATGAGTTTGGATGAAACTGAATGTCTTGGTTGCTTATATATTTATCCTTCTGATAATCCAAATTATGATGTAATTATAATAATGTGGGTCAGGCAAAGTGAAATACCAAATGGATTAGATAAAATTCTTTTTTCTAATGTTAAAAAATGGATTCAAGAAAAATGGCCATTTGAAAAAGTTGCATACCCTGGCAGAGAAGTTAACTGGGATATAATTTGAAGATGATTAAGTATATATTGATGGTACTATTTATTGGGCTGGCCTGGGGTCAGAAAGAATACAATATTAATCACATTGAAAAACAAGGTGTAGTATATAAGAAAAAGTTTAATGATGAGATTGTAAATGGTAATATTTTTCAGATATCTGGTGAAATGAAGCTACCATTAGGAAAGATGAAAGATGGGAAAAAAACCGGCAAGTGGATGGTATGGTATAATGATGGTATAAAAAAACAAGAAGGAACTTTCAATGGTGACGGAAGAAGAGATGGATTATGGACTTATTGGGATAAGAGCAATGGCAAAGAGTATAAAGGGAAAGTGGAAGTAGGCTTTGAAGATGGAGGGGTTATTGGAACTATGATTTATAATGGAGGGGGATTTGAATGGTATCCAAATAATGAAATAAAATCTTACAATTCTTACAAGAATGGAACATTGGATGGATTAATAACTAGGTGGTATGATAATGGACAGAAAGAAATTGAGTATATTTTAAAGAACAGGAATTATGATGGATTATTTACTAGATGGCGCGTTACTGGATTGAAAGAACGAGAAGGGACTTTCAAGGATGGGAAAAAAGATGGTAAATGGATTCAATGGTATGATAATGGACAGAAGATGTATGAAGGATATTATAATGGTCTAGATAAATGGGGTGATCCCCAACTAGATGGATTATATACAGGATGGTATGACAATGGTCAGAAGAGATCCTATGGAACTTATAATGTTGGGAAAAAAGATGGTGAATGGACTTACTGGTATAAGAATGGGCAGAAAATGGATGAAGAAATTTATAAGGATGGTGAACTGGTTACAGTAAAGAAATGGAACAAAGATGAATCAGTAAATAAATAATCCTAATGATAAAATTTTTCACATTATTCGCCTCGCATTCGTGGGGTTTTTTGTTTGTGGGATAATGGGTAAAATTGTTTGAATATAATGGTAATCTATGAAATTTAAATCTGCGACTGTTTACATTATGGGTTTGTTCTATATACTTGCAGGAGTGAAACATTTTCAGGATCCTGCCTGGTTTATTCGTATTGTTCCACCCATATTCCCATTTAAAATGGCCTTAGTGTATATTAGTGGTTTCTTTGAGGTTCTCTTCGGGATTCTACTGATGATTCCAAAAACGAGGTTTGTAGCTGGTTGGGGGTTGATCCTTTTATTAATTGCAGTATACCCTGCAAATATTTATTTGGCCTTAACAAATGGTGCTGCCATGGATACAACTGCTATTATCGCCTGGGGGAGATTGCCATTTCAATTTGTTTTCATTGGACTCGCTTATTGGTATGCAAAGCCATAGAGAATAAACGGGGTATTTTATTAATGGTTGCGATATATATTCTGGTTCAATAATTATGCCCATTTCATTAATTCAAATTGTAGTAATTATATAAAAGGATGGTAATATGAGTGATCAACAAACAAATAAACCCTTATGGTATCATTGGGCTCGTTTTTCTACATACATTACAGAAAGATTTTTAGGCGGACCTCAAATACTGAAGCTGGCCTGGGTGATAAATTTCCAAAAGACGGGCACCTTTTTCTTTATACTTTTATTGATGAATTATTATCAGAATTTTTCTCTATCGGCAAATGTGTATTTGGCTCTGCATGGGATGTATGGGTTCTGCTGGATGCTGAAACATTTTGCATTTCCTGACAAAAAATGGGAGAAGAAAGTGACCCTTGGCGGTGGACTGATGGCATTTGTGTTAGTTTTGGGCCCATACTGGGTTTTTCCCTTTTTGCTAATTTCTGACATACTGGGGCCTGACCATAAAATGGCAAGTGTAACTGTTTTAGCCGCTGCAATATCGCTACACACCATTGGTGTGGTAATTATGATGAGTGCTGACTCCCAGAAATATTTCACCTTGAAATACCACCGCGGACTTATACGTGAAGGGCTCTTCAAATATATTCGCCATCCAAATTACCTGGGAGAGATCATGCTTTATGCTTCTTATGCTTTGATAGTACAACATTGGATACCATGGGCCATTTTAGCCTGGGTCTGGATCGGAGTTTTCCTGGTTAACATACTTCAGAAAGAAGCGTCTATGTCCCGCCATCCCGAGTGGGCAGAATATAAAAAACAGACGGGAATGCTTATTCCAAAATTCTTATAAAACTAAATGGATTATCTCTCATTCATTCGTTGGGTTTTTTGTTTGCGGATTCATTTGTAGATTTACGGATGAATAATCGAATTATACCATTACTACTTTTTATTGGGTTTGCTTTTTGGAGTTGCGGAAATAATGCACCTGTCATAACCAGTTTGACCGCTGAGCCTGAAACTACATCAATTGGCGGTACTGTTCTACTCACCTGTAAAGCTCATGATGAAGAAGATAATACCTTTGTCTATACTTGGGATTGTGCCCTTGGAACTATTATTGGCGATGGTAATACTGCTACTTGGACAGCGCCAAATGAAACTGGTGTTTTTTCTATTTCTTGTGAAGTAATGGATAGTGATCATGGTAATGCTATAGAAACGATTGATATAATTGTATCGTGACCCACCAAAATAAAAAATTATTTATACCGTTTCTGCTTTTGATTATTTGGAATTGTGATGATCAATATAATAAAGGGAATGAAATCATTTCTATTACATCCAGTATTTCAGAAGTCAAAGGAGGTCGTACAGTAGAATTAGCATGTGAAGCCACTGATCAGGATGGTGATAAGCTAACTTATTTTTGGGAGAGTGCCAGTGGTTCTTTGGACCAGAATGGTGACAGCGCCACATGGACTTCACCAGCTGATACTGGTGTATATTTTATAACATGTACGGTTTCAGATGACTATGGCGCTTCTGCTGTTGGGAGTATTGCAATCAGGGTCCATCCACCTAGTCTTGTTCCCGTAAGTGGTTTAGAATGGACATTGACTGATACTGGATTAGTAAATGGTCCAAATTCATCAAATGAAAATAATACAGGCATAACTGATTATTGGGATGGTACTGTAGAAAATGCAGATTTTGGATGGAATGTAACAATCCAGGAAGAAACAGATAGTTCAATTTCCCAATCTCTTCAATTTAAAGTAGAGGAT
>Ga0207992_1000648_pt1 | contig 17045 bp, 9 predicted proteins | sample ETN02SmetaG_FD_185788 | JGI IMG/M metagenome (GOLD analysis project Ga0207992, IMG submission 185788) | Marine microbial and viral communities from oxygen minimum zone, Eastern Pacific Ocean - ETNP2014F10-02SV255 (SPAdes) (version 2) | ecosystem: Environmental > Aquatic > Marine > Oceanic ...
ATCCTTTTTGGTGCATTATTCAATCAATTTTCTACTTTTACAGCGACAGGACCACCTGCACCATTATGGGCTATGATAATTTTTAATTTATTCTTTTCAATTTATGGTTATTATAAAGGAGAATAATTCCCCACATTCGTGGGGTTTTTTGTTTATAGCCCCCAACACATTGTTGTGAAATTTTTTGTAAATTTATCTGTATAATTAACCAAGGAGTTTATCGTGAAGAAAGTCGCTATTCTTTTATCGTTAATTGTAAGTGTTAGTGCTGCTCAGCTAAAAGTCTCCTCAGCATATTCTACAATCCAATCGGCTATTGATGCAGCATCAAATGATGATACTATTTCATTAATTGAAGCGAAACAAGTTTATAGAAATACCACCGAAATAAGTAAAGCCACATTGGATACATTGGTGCTGCACGGTCTAAAACCTAATTACAATCAATTTTTAGCTGTGAATGATTGGGATAATGATGGATTAGATGATATTATAATGAATATTGCAGGAGATCCTACCCTTGACTCTTATGCAGCGTTATTTAAACAGCAAAATATTAATGGTGAGGTAAGGTTTTTAGAGGATCCAAAGTATTTAATGAGCATCGAAGGTGACCCTGCAGGATCCTTATATGAGAATGTTGGTGATCTGAATGGTGATGGACTACTTGATATAGTTATTTCTACTGAAAATTATCATGGCCCCGATGGTGAGCAACCTTCATTTATGATTAATAAAACTGAAAGCATAGATAAGTTATTTGTTAACACTGGAAGTGGATTTAAAAGATTGAATATTGATACGACTACCTTTTTATATCATAATGGATTACCAGAGTGGTGGCCCACCAATGGATCTAAAGTGATCGATTGGGACCATGATGGGAAATTAGAAATTTTAATTTCTGACCAAAACTTTGAAAGAATTTCGCAGTTGAGAGAAGGCCCAACCGATCGGTTATTTACATCGTTTGAAGTTGATATGAATAATAATATAACAAGGGACTTCGTTTTTGATTGGAATCATAATCAAGAAGAAATTAGCACCAGAATCCAACTCCTTAAAGAGGTTGATGGAATTTTTTATTTAGCTATTTTCAAATACAAAGGTTGGGATACAGTCAATTCCACTTTCGTTGATAAAGATTTAATTGACGGGCAACAAATTATTAAGCATTCGGATATGGAAGTTGTCATTGTAGATAGCAAAAACTCCTTTGGACAACAAGGCTCAACAAGAAAAGTAATGAAAAGAACATTCAATGGTGGAGATTATGTTTATGAAAAAGGTTTTGCAGTGGGTGATATAAATAAAGATGGCAAGGTTGAATTTCTTCAACAATATTGGTTATCAAATGGTACTCCTTTTATAAGACTGTATGATAATGATGGCGAAGATATAACCTCTCAGTGGCTAGGAGATAATTTTATGGAAACAGCAATAAATGGTGGAGGAAACGGTTTCACATTGATTGATTTAAATAATGATGGTTTGATGGATTTATTACCAAAAGATGGCTGGCATTATACAGCCCAATCCCATGACCCACCTAAAGTTAAAGGTGACTATGGAACTTTTGGTATATTTATGAATGATGGCGAAAAATTTATTCAACACAATGTTGATTTAACCAAATTTGGTAATCTAGATCTGGGTGGTGTCGCACATTACTTTAATCATGCGCTGGATATTAATAATGATAAAAGATTCGAAATTTTTGTAATTCATTCTGATTTCAACACTGTTAACACTAGCCTAATTGAGTTAGATTATACAAGTTTCGATTGGATAAGTAGCAAGTCAGATACAATAATTGTTTCTCAATCAAACCTTACTGACACTTATAATCTTCAATGGGGTACAAGCACTGTTAAATCTTCAGTTAATTATCTTGTATATGCAAAAATTGGTGTTAATCCGCCAGAAGAAATATATGACACGACCAGTACATCAGTTTCGATTACATATCAGGAATTATTAGAGAATGTATTTGAACCCTTTCCCACGGTTTCAGCAGCAACTGTAAGGTTTAGCGTAAGTGCTATTTATGGCTCTGATACAGTAAAAGTAACGGGAGATGACAGGGTTCTGTTTATAAATCGTTATGAATACCTATCAACTGAAGGTGAAGGAGTGCCAGTAGAGTTTGCCTTACACGAAAACTATCCCAACCCCTTCAACCCCACCACCACACTACGCTTTGACCTACCAGATATAAGTGATATTACCTTAACCATCTACAATATGCTTGGGCAAAGAGTAAGAACCTTCAATATGAACGATACACCTGCGGGTTACCATTCAATTAAGTGGAATGCGACCAATGATTATGGTGACCCAGTTTCTGCAGGAGTCTATTTATATCAGTTACAGGCTAAAGACTTTGTTAAGACCCGAAAGATGGTCTTATTGAAGTAGTATGAACGCTACACTAACGATAATGAAGCCTCACCTAGCGTGGGGCTTCATTGTTTATAAAAGGTGCTCACACATTGTTGAGAAATTCTCTAATTTATCATTTCATTAAATCAATTTGATTTGATCAACCAAAGTTCTTTTTGAGGGCCAACAATGAATCGAGCTTTGCTTCCATCTGGTTTAATTACTGCATCTTCTTCTCTTGGAATAGTAACAACTTGGTTATTCCATTCTGGAACTTTTCCTTGAACATTATATTCAATTGACCAAAATTCATTTGATCTTACTGGCTCACGTGCAAAATCACCGTACCTATCTGGCCAATCAAATACTGTTCGTGCACCTGCTCCATGAACCCAATTACCTTGCGTATGACCATAGATTGATGCTTTTATACCTTGTTTTGCTGCTCGCCTTTCAATAGTAGTTTTTACATCAGTTCCTATTTTACCAGCTTGCAATTCTTCAACAAAGAAACCTCCAACTATGACAGATTGCTTAAATAGTTTCTGCAAACCCATCGGAGGTTCATTTTCATTCTTATGTAAAACATATGCAACGTGTTGCTGATCTGTAACAAGTCCCATTAATCTAACACCAAAATCAACATGTAATATATCGCCAGGCTTAACTATCGGATTGCTTGTATCATCAATCCCACCTTTTACACCCTTGCGATAGATTGTTATTCCTGGTGAAAAATTAAATTCCAAATCCTGATCTTGCCACTCCTGCAGAATAAAACCATAAATATCCATTAATTTTGTTTTACCCGGAGTTATAACTTCATTAGAAAAAGCACGTCGTAAAATATACCAAGTACGATGACTTGCATTAGTTTCAATCTCTAATTCAGCTGGTGTTCGATGACTAATATAATCAAAGATGAGATCTTGCGATGATATTAGACGTGATGAATATTTAGGCCCGATAACATCCTCTAAAAACGCTAACATTTCTACGGTAATACCATCAGACATAGATACGGTACGTGACCGATTAATAGCAATCTTTTTGGGTTTTCTCTTATTAATGTACTTGAATAGATGTGGTTTTAAACCTTCCTCACCATAACTTATTATAGTTGGAAAAAATTCACGCATCCTACCACTCTGATGAGTTCCAATGAGAGTTCTTTCAAGTGGTTTTTTATTGCCGGGATCAAAAAATATATATGCATTTCGGTGACCATACCAACCAGAAATCCCATAATCCCCAAACATTTGTAGAATGGGGTCAACATTAAACTCACGAGACATTATTATCCACATATCAACGCCTGAACGACGCATTGAATTCTGTAAATGGAGCTCCATCTTTTCAAGCTTTACATCCCATTCATGCATAAGCCTTTGAAGTGCTCTAGTATTCCATTGATCATCTAATTTTTGACCAAATATAGTTGTAAAATAAAAAATAATTAGCCAGCTATATTTCATTAATCGTATCTCTCCTTAATTAATTAAGATATATATATAATATATCCATGATTATCCTTAGTTAATATATTCTTTTTAGTGTTGCGATTTTTATTGTAATTATATTGTAATTTCATATTAATCAACCAAGGCTCCCACTATGAGACATTTTATAATAAAATCACTAATGGCTTTAATATTTGTGAGTACAAATGCTGCCGCCCAAAACTATGAATATAATCTTTCCATCAAAGAACATATCTTTGAAAATGGCCTAAAATTATTAGTGATAGAGAGGCCGGGTGACAACAGAGTTGCCGCAAAAATATGGACCGATATGGGGGCCTTAAATGAAATTTCCGGTGAATATGGAGCGGCACACTTTTTAGAGCATCTTATGTTTAAAGGCACACCCACACTAGGAGCCAGAGATTGGGAAACTGAAAAGCCTCTTATTGATGAAATAAATACTACTGAAAAATCCATGATTGCAGAACTTAACCGCGCCAGAAATGACATTCGTGAAAGAGGCGTTTTCCATGATTATCAACATGAGAAAACAACACCAGAGATAGCAAGACTTCAAAAACATATTGATGATTTGGAAAGAAAGGTGGAAGACCTGACCATCGAAGGCACTACCATGAAATGGTATCAGGCTTTTGGTGGTACACGCCTGACAGCCTCAACTGAGCAGGAGTATATGCATTTTGACATAGATTTGCCTGCCAACAGGGTTGATATCTTCCTTCGGGTTGAAGCGGACCGTATGACAAACGCCATCTTCCGCAAGTTTGATGCCGAGCGGATGATATTGGTCGAACAGAGGATTGGTTTTTTAAATCGGCTGAATAGCCGCTATCTGGAGGCGATGGATGCCCTCGTCGGTAGAACTTCAAATGTCTATATTCCCGAAGGCTATATGACCGACTTTAAAAATTATACTCGCCAGTATGAAAGATATCTTTATGACACCTATTTTATACCGAATAACTCAACTTTAATTTTCGTTGGCGGAGTCACAATGGATGAAATGATCCCGAAGGTTGAGAAATATTTTGGTGGCTTAGAGCGCAAACCGGAGCCGACCCGCTACTATGGGCAAGAACCTCTCCCCTCAGGCGAAAAAAGACTAATATACAGAGATAATAAATTAAGCCCTCGGATTGAGTTAAGGTATCAAATCCCTGGTGTTGGGCATCCGGACAAACCGCACTTTGATGTTATCAAAGAAGTTATGCGGAACCGACTTCAGAAAAATCTTGATGACAATGAAATTGGCGGAAGTGTTAATGCCAATACAATGGTTGTTCATACTAATAATTATGGACTTCCCAGTTCAATCCATTTTGTAGCTATCTATGAGGATCCTGAAAAGCTTGATGCAAGTGAGGAAGCCATGTTGGCAGAGATCAAACTTCTTTCAGAAGAAAATATTTTAGATGAAGAATTAAAATTTGCACAAAAGACTCTGCGCACCCAGTGGTATAGAGCAGCCGCCGACCCCAACCGGCTTAATTTCCATATTGGGCATTTTGAAGTTATGGACAGTTGGAGAACCTTGAAGCCTTATCTTGAGGCCAGAGACAAAACGACGGTAGAGGATGTCAAACGTTTAGTTAAACAATATTTCATTCCCGATAATCGCACCATTGGTAAAGTCATTCCGAGAGGAGAAGGTCAATGAAACATTTATTGAAAGCATCATGCTTGATTTTGAGTTTATTGGCGCTTCCACTGAGGACCCAAGTTTTAGGGCAAGACCTGACCCATCCTCGCGATATGGAAATTCCTAAAAGCAAATTTAAAAGACCTCATCCTGATAAATACCAAGTCTCATTGGATAATGGTTTAGTTGCTTATGTGGCAAAAGAAGACCAAGTACCACTTGTATCCTTAAGCGCTTTTATAAAAGCTGGTAAAATTGATGGACGCAAAGAAGGGGCCGCTGAGGCCCTGGTTGAAGCTTTCCTTGCGGGCCCTAAGAATATGTCTTCAACGGCCTTTAAAGCATCTTTAAAGCGCATGACGGCGAACTATTCAGTAACACTCCATAATAAATGGATTGAGATTAATTTGAACGTTCCAGCCGAAGATTTGGAAGAGGCATTCGAACTTTTTAGCACCACCGTAAAATCACCCAATATCACAGAATCAAATATTAAAGCTGCTGCAGGAAAAGCGACCAAAAATATTAAAGTGGACAAAAATGGAGTCATCATTGATGGCTCAAGTAGTGTGGCCGTTAGCAAATTTCATGATATTATTCTTAAAGGCAACATTTTGGGTAAGAAGCTGGCCTCAAGTGATTTTGAAGATCTTTCCATCCGTGATGTGGAGAACTTTTACACTGCTTATGTTGTGACAGGTAACATGACCATTGCCGTATCAGGTGATATTGATGAAAAGGCTATCCGAAAAAAGCTGAAAGCTCAGTTTTCAACTTTGACTAACAACACGCCTCCTAACCGCAGGAATGTGCGAACAATAAGACGCCAGAAGAACAAATATCACTATTTCCCGGCTGATAAGCTTCAAACATGGGTGGTAATAGGACATCCTCTTGCGCCAGTGGCCTTTAAGGATGAAACCGCTTTTGAGGTTATGAATTATATTCTTGCTGGGGGTCATTTTTGGACCAGAATGTTTATCGAGACCAGAGACAAATATGGCTTGACCAATGATGCCAGTGGATATATTGAAGACCAATGGGACGGTTCTGGGAGTTACAGCTTTCACACGTCAAGCCGGCATGATGTCACAAAACAGCTTTATGAAAATATCATGGGTGTCATTTATGAGATACAAAAAGAGTTGGTTAGTGATGAGGAGTTAATGATTGCTCATAACGCCCTTGCCGACGGTGTTTACGAAATGAAGTTTAAGGATGGAAATGCCACGGCCAGATCATTTGCAATTGAGAAATTAAGATATGGCAATCATAACCATTCAAAATCATATCCCGCACGGGTTCGTTCTGTTACGAAAAAAGACGTCTTAAGGGCTGCAAATAAATATATGCACCCGGATGCATTCCAAGTGATTATAGTTGGGGAGCATATAAACCTTCAATAATTAAATGAAACGCCTCTGGCTCAAATAAAGGAGAGTAAAATGAAATATATTGATTATGGTATCCTTATTATGGGGATTGCATCTTTAATTATCGCATGGATTGATAATACAAGTGCCCAACATCTTTTTGGTGGATTTGGAGTAATGATGATTACTTACAGTGGCCTGAATATTCAGGAAAGATATAAAGACTAAATGAAACGTCGTTTTTTCACGACAGGGTCTTTCTTTTTTATATAGAAGCTCATGGAACTTCCCGAACAACATTATTAATTTCATCTTCTTCTAGTACGGCTATTTTTTTGTATTCTTTTATTTTTTTGTCGATTCCTTCTTCGTTTTTTTTGATTATTGCTACCTCCATGCTTACCACTTCCTTTATCTTTTTCAATTTCAAGCGAAATACCAGCAAATCTCTTACCTTTAAAACTTTGAATTAGTTTGCTTTCATATTCATCTTCAATTTCAAAAAAAGAAAATGTTTTCATGATTTCAATATTTCCAATAATCGCACTACTAGATCGTAAACATTCATTGATTAAGCCCATAAGGCGACCAGGGTTCATTTTACTTTTGAATCCTACATTAATATAAAAACCTGAAAAAGTTGTAAGATTGCGATCTTTACGATTTTTTTTATCGAATTTCTTTCTTTCTTGATTTTTTGAATTACTAGATACATTTATATCTCTAGCATTTTTGTAGTATGATAGGTATCGATTAAATTCTGTTGAAACAAAATGTTTAATTAATTCATCCCTTTCTAACCATTCAAGCTTTTTATATATATCAGGCATGAATTGTGCTATTATTTGCTCATCTACATCTACATTTTCAACTTTATCAATTAGGTTATAAAGGCGTGTTTTACATATATCCATACCACTAGGTACATCCTCACGTAAAAATACAATCTGTGTTTTTTTCTCAATTTCACGAATTTTTCGCATTTCACGCGTATGCACAATAGCAATAGAAACCCCCTTTTTTCCAGCACGACCAGTACGACCACTACGGTGAATATAAATTTCAAAATCATCAGGAAGGTTAAAATTGATAATATGTGAAAGGTCCTCAACATCTAGACCTCGTGCAGCAACATCAGTGGCAACTAGAAGTTGTAACCTACGTTTACGAAAGCGGGTCATAACTTCATCTCGTTCAGCTTGTGATAGATCACCATTTAGTGTGTCAGCATTATAGCCATCGTTCATTAGTTTATTCGCTATTTCTTTAGTTTCTCGACGAGTTCTGCAAAATACAATGCCATAAATATTAGGGTTAATATCCGCGATACGTTTTATTACTTCATATCGTTCCTTAGCATTAACCATATAATATATATGCTGAACATTTTCGGCTGCAATATTCATCTGTGTTGCCGCAATTTTCTCAGGATGATTCATATATGAATCAGTAATCGCAATGACTTTTTTTGACATAGTTGCAGAAAAGAGTAAAGTTTGTTTCTCTTTAGGGGTATGCGATAATATCATTTCAAGATCTTCTTTAAATCCCATAGTTAGCATTTCATCTGCTTCATCTAATATTATACGAGCAATACGACCAATATTAAGTTTCTTCCTTTTAATTAGATCTTTAGTTCTGCCTGGAGTACCGATAACAATATGGGCACCTTTATTTAATGATCTAATTTGAGTTTTTATATCACTGCCACCATAAACAGCTAATATATTAAGACCTTTTAGGTATTTTGAATATTTAGCTAGATCTTTGGCGATTTGAATACATAGTTCCCTTGTCGGACAAAGGACTAAAGTTTGTGTATCATTATATTTTAAATTGGTTAAATGAATTGATGGAAGTCCAAATGCTGCAGTTTTACCTGTTCCTGTTTGAGCAGTTGCAATTAAATCCAGGTTTGAATTCATTAAATGGGGGATTGTTTTAGCTTGTATAGGAGTTGGAGTTTTAAATCCCATTTCTGAAATGGCTTTAAGAATATTTGTATCTAGCTTAGTTTGTTTAAAATGTTGCATTTATTAGTCTAGTTGAATACGTTATAAATAATTGAATTAGAGCCATCAACTTACTTATTTATATTAAAGAACTTCAGAGAATGATTAGGCATCCAAAATAGTGATTTGCGGGATGCTCATAATTGAGTAAAATTTCATGTAATTTTCTGTATGAAACGCATCTGGCTCAAATAAAGGAAAGCAAATGTCTATTGATCGTAGAAAGTTTATAAAAAATATGGGCTTAGGATTAGCCTCGATGAGTTTAAATGCAAAAAGTTTATCTAGAATTTCTGGAGGATCTGAATCCCTATTGGTTAAAGATCGAAAGCACCCTAAACCTGCACCCAAAGGTTTTGATAGGCTTCCTCTGTCATGGTATTATTCCAGAGTTCAAAATTTAAAAAATCAACTTGAACATAAAAAAATAGATGCTATTCTACTTGAAAGTGATGTTAATAAAGTTTATTTCTCTGGATGTTTTAGAGGTAGTGGCGAAAGAACGACTTGGGTTTTATTTCCATTAAATGAAAAAGATACGGCCTATTGGTATTCACCTGGAATTGATAGAGACTTAATTGACTCTTGGTGGGCCACAGATAATAAATATTATTTTTGTTATCCTCATGGTGAAGGTGGTTATCCAAATAAAGGTAAAGTTATAGCAGGAAGGCAAGTGGATTTGTTTGAGTGGTTACTAATTCAATTAAAAGATAAAGGGTTGTCAGGTAAGGTGATTGCAACGGATATGAATTTGTCAAATAGTCAATTGAAAAAAATAGGCAAAAACCTTCCTAAAACAGAGTTTATAAATATTAATAGTATCTGTGAAAAAATGAGAATTATTAAAACTAAAGATGAAATCGCTTTGACGCAACGAGCTTATCGTTATTTTGATAAAATTCATGCTTTTGCAAGAGATTATATTCTAGAACATGGAACAAATACTAATGATTTTGAAATAGGTCAAGCTTTAAAGGCATATGGAATAAATTTATTGATGAAGGATCTTTTTTATGATGGAAAACCTCATAATGCTGTCGGAATAGAAGTTACTTCAGAATATGTAAGAGCTGGCGTTTCAACTGCGTACCCACATCCAAACCAACTATTTTATAATCCTGTCAAAAAAGGTCAACCGGTATATGTTAATACAGATATAAAAATAGGTGGTTGCGGAGGTGAAGCGTATAGGAATTATCAAATTTATCCTGTTTCAAAAAACCAGGATAAAATGTGGTCAATTGTTTCAGAAACAATTCAAATTATGATTGAAGAAACAAAACCAGGCGCATTATGTTCAGATATAGCCTACAAAGTTCATAAGCATCAAGTTGATAATGGAATGCAAGATTATATATATCATAGGCCTGGGCACGGAACTGGCCTGAATTTTGAAGGTCACCAGGCTCCCTATTTCTCTCTTGGCGATCACACCCCAATACAAGAAGGGATGATGTTTAGTGTTGAGCCAGGACTTTATGATTCAAAAAGAGGTATAGGTGTAAATCCTAGTGATAATTTGTTGGTAACAAAAAATGGTTCAGTACTTATGACTCGCGTACCTTTTTCAAAAGAATGGAGTTATTTAAAAATATGAAACGCACCTGGCTCAAATAAAATGCATATGATTGGTACGAATTTTTGAAATTATTTTGTAATTTTATATCAATAATTGAAGGTACTAATTGTGAAACTCATTTCCCTTTTTCTTTATACAACTTCCATTTTGCTTGCAGATGACTTAATTGTGGACAAAAATTATCTTTCTGAGTATCAGTCAGATAACTTCCTTCGCTTTGACTACTTTGATTTCGATAATAATTACCTTGGAATAAAAGGTATGGCTCAAGATACAATTTCTCTGGGCGATGATGGACCTGTTTTCGAAAATTTTACGGTTGAACTATGGGTTCGCTCGGAGCAGAAAGGAATTAATAACCAACTATTATTAGGAAATTCTTATGTCGAGGGGAAAGATAGATCACCCACAATATTCACTACCGATAAGGGCCACAGTATCATGTATGGCTTTGGAAATGGATCTACTTACTATTATACAAAAAAGGATAGCGTCATTTCAACTCCAGGTTGGCATCACATTGCTTATACATATGATGGAACTAACTCCCAGTTATATGTTGATGGTGTAAAAGTAGATAGTACAGACAAATATAGAGATCAAACTCCGCAATCCACACCTATAAGATCGATCGGTACAAATTTTTTCGGTGATATGGATGAAATTCGAATGTGGAAAGTAGCCAGAACAGAAGCAGAGATTTTTGCTGATATGAATAAGGAATTGTCAGGTAATGAGGAAAACTTGGTAGCCTATTATCCAATGGAAGTAAATAATAAATATCAACTTACTGACTTAACCTCAAAACAAAACCATGGAATAATTAGAGATGTGGATGTCGTTCAGAAATTCTCATCTGACAGCTGCCCTACAGTAGATGGTAGTAGCAGTTGTCCCTATCCTACGATTAATAGTGCCATGAATGATGCGAAGCCAGGAGATAGGATATTAATTAAAGAAGGTAGATACTCAGAATCTATCAGAAGATTAGATTATAACAATGTAAAGATAGAGGCCTATCCCGATCATGATGTTATGTTAGATGGAACTGTCTCAATAAATGCTAAGTGGGAACCTTATGATCATAATGGGCACCAGATTTATAAAGCTGTTTTAGATCTTGGTTCAATATCAAAAAAATATATGATGCAAGTGGACTCGGTATATAGTGTTTTTGTCAATAATCGCTATATGATTATGTCAATGCCAACAAACTTTAAAAACCCAACCGATCCAACAACTGGGAATCCAAGAGATCCAGAGCCAGGTACGCTATTTGAATTGGGTCTTAAATCACCTGCAAAATATGATTTAGGATATCAGCCAGGTGAACTTGCCAATTTGGATACTTTAGAGGAATGGTCATACGATCCAGGGAGCCAAACACTCTATTTATATCCAAGCCCAGGATATATACCTGATTCCACTAATGTTCGAATAAGGACAAGAAAAATTATGGTGATGTTACGAGATTCTGATAATATCGAATTTAGAAATCTCCATTTTTTTTCAGGTTCGCTTAGAACTATTTATTGCGATTATTTCGTTATTGAAGATTCTAAGTTCAGTTTTAGTTCTGATATGAAGGCAAACCTGCCTAATCAAGTAAGATATGGAGAATATGGTATTCTTCGAAACACTATCTTTGAGAATATGAATAGTAGTGCTCCATGGCAGTTCAGTTCAAATATGTACCCTTTGATTGAGAATGTTATGTTTACTAATACTGAATGGTTTAGTGCGTCGGCTGCTTATCCTATGGTTGCTACTAATTATAGAGGAGCTGTAAAAGATGGCTCACTTTATCATGGAGGTGATACATGGCGTTATGTCACCGTAAAGGATGTATTTGGCGCAGGTATAGTTCCTGGTTATCGTTCGTTAGTTGAGTATGGTAGATTTGAGAATTTATATACAATTCTTGATGGCAGCGGTATCCAAAGAAACGGAGCATCTGCAGAATATTCAACCACTAGGTATTCTTGGATCATTAATGCTCCAGATCTGAATGGTATACGATGGAATAGCGCCTGTGGTGGAACATATGCGGATGCACACCACGTGGTCTCAGTTGGTAATAGACGTGGATTTCGATTAAAGGGTGATTATCATGATGCACTCCATTTATTAACATATGAAAACAGTAATCAAGATATCAGCTTACCTGGAGGTAAATACTGTGGTCCAGATAGGCAGGGTGCTGCTGAGCCTGGGAATGTTAATTCGATTTTAATGAATACTGTTACAGAAAATGGCATTGAATGTGCCAATGTTCCAGGATGTAAAGATAGATTTAATACAGAATCGCTAGAATCAACCGGCAATTGGTTTGCCTATGCTTTTAATTATAATAAAAAGACATGGGGTCATGTGATGCATCATCTAGAAAATCCCTGGAGTTTGAATCGAGCTAAGTCTGATGAAAAATTGGAAGAACTGTATGGAGAGGTTCCATGGGAAAAGAAGATTCAGAATTATGATTTTCGCCCAAAGAAAGGTTCTATTTTAATCGATGCTGGAAAAGTAATCGAAGGTATTAACGATGGTACAGATAAGACTTTAAACCATAAACCATCATATCCAGGTCAAAACCGTAAGTATGTAGGTGAAGCACCAGATGCTGGTCCATATGAATATGGTGATTCTGTTTACTGGATCCCAGGATATCGTTACCCTCATCCTAGTGTACCGATACCAAGTAATGGCACGGTAAATGTACCACTTGAATATGGTTTAGCTTGGAATTACCCTTATAAAAAAGATTATACAACAACTCATGCAACTGTTGCTATCAGTGGACCAGGCTTAGTTGAATCCAAAACATTGAAATATCCCAATAATGTGATGTTTGTAAAACTTAGGCCAGGATCCACTTATCATTGGAGTGTTTATGTTGATGGTGTAAGTGGAGGGGGATGGAGTTTTACAACTGCAGATGAAATATACCCAATAAATGATCGGTCTGTTGATACGACAAAACATGTGATTGTACCTGAAAAACCTAGAAATGATCTAACAGTCTCTAATGGCCATCCCTATCCTAATCATCTGTCATTTCTCCGTTTTGAAATTCCACCTACAATTGATCAAAATGCCACGATTAAACTGAACTTAACTACACAAAAAATTACTAAGCTAACCGAGGGTATTGTTGTTTTTAAGTTTAACTATAAAGGTTGGAATGAAAAATTTGATAATAAAAATAATATTGGCGTCATAGACAGGAGCTTGCTAACTCCTATTGACACTATTTTTTCACTAAAAGTAGATTCTACAATATCAGTTGATGTAAGTAGTGTAATTGATTCAATTGGCGAAGTTTCATTTGCCTTAAGTACGATGGATAACACAGATAACGTTTCTTTTTATAGTAAAGAAAAGATACGTTTGGATGAACGTGGTGATGCAGTAAATCACAAAAAAGTTTGGCCAAACCTTTCAATTGATCAAGATAAATTGGCAATACATGATGAACTCCCTAATGGGGTCCCGACTGATTTTGCTTTACATGATAACTATCCAAATCCCTTTAACCCAACGACGACTCTTCGCTTTGATCTGCCAGAGATAAGTGATGTTAGATTAACTATTTATAATGTACTTGGGAAAAGAGTGAAATCCTTTAAAATGCAAAACACACCTGCTGGATATCATTCAATTCGCTGGGATGCAACAAATGATTTTGGCTCTCCAGTAAGTGCAGGAGTCTATTTATATCAATTACAGGCTAAAGGCTTTGTTAAAACAAGGAAAATGATATTGTTAAAGTAGATTTGGGTGCAGAAACGTATTTAATGGAAACAGCCATATAAATGTCAACTGACCAGATTGTAATATCTTCAATTATTATAATTACCTTTGCCCTTTTTGTTTGGGGTCGTTGGAGATATGATATTGTTTCTTTAATAGCACTTTTTATACTTGTACTTATGGATAGGATTCTTGGTGGAGAAAATTCATTACTTATCATAGATCCATCCCAGGCATTTACAGGCTTTGGACATCCGGCAGTAGTAACAGTTGCAGCAGTTCTTATCATCAGTCGTGCTTTACGTAATTCTGGCGTTGTAGATCTCATAGCTCGACACTTAAAACCATTTACAAATAAACAGACTACCCATATTACCAGTATGGGCGCTGTCATAGCTATTCTATCAGCATTCATGAATAATGTAGGGGCGCTGGCTTTGATGTTGCCGGTCACTCTTAAAACAGCTTTAACACAAAAACGCTCTCCAAGTATTTTACTAATGCCTATTGCTTTTGCCTCTATCTTAGGAGGAATGGTCACCATGATTGGAACACCGCCAAACATTATTATTTCCAACCTGAGGAAGGAACAGCAACAGAAAATTTTATCAAGTGCTTTATCTGACGGTTCATCTCAAGCAGCTGCGTATTTAGACCAAATGAATATTTTGAAAGAATCATTTAAGCCTGAACCGTTTGGTCTATTTGATTTTACACCAGTTGGTGGAATTATAGCGATTTTGGGTGTGCTTTTTGTCGCATTAGTAGGCTGGCGACTTGTTCCAAAGGAAAAGCAAATAAAACCAAGCGCTGGTTCGCTTTTTTCGTTAGAAGAATATGTCACAGAAATTCGTTTTCCCAAGGGCTGCACATTAATTGGTAAAACTGCAGACGAAGTGAATAGTGTAACAGGCGATAAGTTGACCCTGATTCGTTATATTGATGATAGGGAAAAAGTAAAATCCTTGAACCCAAATCATAGAATCAAAGAAGATGATCAGTTTTTGACTATGGCTGACCCAAGTGATCTGAAGGAGATGATGGATGAATATCATTTACGCCTTACTCAAGAAATGCGCTACCGTATTGATTCCTTAAAGAATGAGGATACGACGTTTATCGAAATAGTCGTTTCACCAGAATCTCCATTAGTTGGCCGCGGGAGAAGCTATTTGCGAAGACGTTCGTCTAACCAACTTGTTCTTATTGCGGTTGCACGTCAAGGTAAACCAATACATAAACGTTTAGGAAAAGTGCAATTTGCTGTAGGTGATGTACTTTTGTTACAAGGTTCTGAAGAAGAATTGAAGAATAGTGTAAAGGCTCTTGATTTATTACCATTGGCTGAACGTGAAATAGAAGTGGGAGTATACACCAAAGTAAGCTATTCATTATTGATTTTTACTGCTGCAATTGTTTTGAGCGTGCTATCCATTTTGCCTACAACTGTTTCATTCATTGGCGCAATTTTGGTTTATGTTTTTTCGGGTATACTGCCAGTACGTGATTTGTACAAAAATATCGATTGGCCTATTATTGTTTTGTTGGGTGCTATGATACCTATAAGCAATGCGTTGCAAAGTACAGGCACTACAAAATTAATTGCAGATCAAGTGACAATTATGACTCAAGGTTTACCAGCTTGGTCAATAGTTGCTTTAATTATGGTGATCACAATGAGTTTGTCAGATGTTATAAATAATGCGGCAACAGCGCTGATAATGGGACCAATAAGCGTTGGAATAGCTATCTCTATGGGAGTAAATATGGATCCTTTTTTAATGGCGGTTGCTATAGGTGCTTCTTGTGCATTCTTAACACCTATTGGTCATCAATGTAATACACTTATTTTAGGTCCTGGCGGTTATCGTTTCAGTGACTATTGGCGTATGGGACTTCCCTTAGAGGCAATTATCGTAACAGCAGGGACTCCTTTAATCTTACATTTTTGGCCATTGTAGTCTGCAGGATTTTATTTATATCAGTTACAGGCTAAAGGTTTTGTTAAAACAAGGAAAATGATATTGCTTAAATGAATCATTTTTCACAATTTAATATGATGAAGCACTTCACACTTTTTAATCATTATCTGTAACTTTGAAATATTAATAAGGAGTTTTTATGAATTTACAAATGATTTTTCGCGTTAATGGAGGTATACTCTTTGCAAATGGATTGAGTTTCCTTTTATTAACTGAAACATTTTTGGGAATGGCTGGTTTCAATATGACACCATCATTACAAACTTTGGCTCAAGCAATGGGAGTATCTCTGATTTCAATTGGTTTGTTATCTTGGAGAACGCCTGATATTGCAGGTGAAGCCATGTCTTCATATGGTCAAATATATGGGATCATAGGTGTTTTGTGGGTATTACTTATTGGATATCATGCTGCTACAGGACAAGCATCAGGTCCCCCCGTCTACGGGAACCTTGCTATTAATGCTGTTCTTGCTGCACTATTCTTTATGTATAGTAAAAAATAACAATCTGTAGGAGATAACCCTATCAGATAGGTTATTAATGTGAATATAAAAGAAGGAAAATGATATTACTTAAATAATAAGGAGATAATATGAAAAAAATAATATTTATCATTTCATCATTTTTATTTGTTAGTAATCTTCTATTTGCGGGCGATAAAGAAGATATTATTAAACAAATTAAAAATCAGTGGGTTGACTTTTCTAAAAAAAAGATGGACTCGTCACTTATTAACCCAAATGGAGCTTGGCAGGCAAGGTCTGATGGTGGTCTGTGGGATTTTCAATCTCCAAAGGAAATCGAATCACAAATTGAAGATTCACCAAATACTTTAAATT
>Ga0207992_1000651_pt1 | contig 17002 bp, 21 predicted proteins | sample ETN02SmetaG_FD_185788 | JGI IMG/M metagenome (GOLD analysis project Ga0207992, IMG submission 185788) | Marine microbial and viral communities from oxygen minimum zone, Eastern Pacific Ocean - ETNP2014F10-02SV255 (SPAdes) (version 2) | ecosystem: Environmental > Aquatic > Marine > Oceanic ...
TTCTGGTTCCCAATATAGACTGCAGTCGTGCTTGCAATCCCATATTTTTTCTAACATTTGTCATAAGTCTATCTGCTTCAGTAGCAGTAATAGTACCCTTAGCATTCTCAAAAGTGTTAGATATATCTTCTAAAACTAACTGAAGATAACCCAAAGCCACTGTGTCATCTCTTGTACTATACTTATCGCACACCAACTTAAGAATGCTAGTCAATACATTAACAGAAGTATCGATACCAGCACTGGTTAGTTGGAATGAATCACCATATTTCATACTACATTTGTATGTGGTGCCACCCTTCTGATATGCGATGTCAGTCTTACCCTCGTCAGCACCACCACCAAACTTCTTAAAAGATTTATAGAAAGTTTGTTCTGCAGTAAGACCACCTGGCTTAAGATCATCAATAATCCTCTGTCCTGCCACAGATATTGGATTACTCTCACCCATACGTATTATCTGTGACTCAGCTGATTCCAATGTCTTTCTCTGATCCCCTGAGAGTTCAGAAGGATCACCAACACGAGACAACGCATGATACATTACCGCCCACTCAAATTGGTTTCCTTTATTCGCCATTAAAAATAGAGGGTATTACCCCTCTATTTAGTCTGCAGATCTTTATCTCTAGGAGTAAGTTTAAAGGCACCGAATGCGGTGGCTCCAATAGCTGCAGCAAGAATTAATAGTTCCACAATTTCCCCACTTTGAGTAGTATCTGAATTATATAGATTATAATGTATCACCGTGAACATTTCTGTATTTGTTGTTACCAACTACTGTTAAGGTTTCATAACGTTATAAAGACAACTTTATTATAGGTATTAATTATTCTTATCGCAAAAAAAAGAGAGGGTGTCAACCCCCTTTGTTAGCATCTCTAAACTCTTTGATCTTCTCATACAATGGAGCAACCGCTGGTTCTCCTGTCTGCTTGCGGGACTTCCAGAGTTGTCTCACGATAACATCCAATTCGTCATCGTTAATCGGTAAGTTCACGTGCTTCCTCCACCTTGTCCAATAACTCTGTAATATCACAGAGGTTATCGATATTAGAAAGCATATCAGCAATGTGCTTACTAACATATGGTTTCTCACTACGTGCTGAGAATGCTAGAGCATTACGAAGTGAATCTTGTGCTTCTCTTAAAGAATACTCTACTTGATTTGATAGTGTCATGTTAATTCCAGTGTCGGATTACTCCTGCGATAATAAAACAATTAGTGATGAGGTAAGTAAGGAAGATGAAAGATCGAACAAGAAGTACAGGATTATCATACTTCTTGGTCTGATCATCAGAGAACGAACCCAATGCATACTTCCATACTCTGAATGCCTTAATGAGGGTCATAGCGTTTAACTATAGAATACCCCAATGCAATGGCGATAAGTCCGATGCAAATCAAGGTCAATAATAAATGCATTAAATGTCACCAGGTTTACGGTTTTCAGAGTCCTCAATGTTAAACTCACCACTAGGATATCTAGAAGCAAGTTTGAGGGTGTTAGCATAGAACACCTCGTCAAGACGGATGTCTAATGCCCTTGCTGCTTGAGATGCATACCAAAGTATATCACCCAACTCTTTAACTAGGTGTTCTTTGTTAGCATCATTATATGGTTTACCTTGATACTTAATCTTCTTAACGATCTCACAGAACTCACCTGCTTCAGCAGTCAATCCTTGTGATGCAGTATCTAAAAGAGATACATTACATCCCTGATCATATAATTGATTAAGACGATCAAGATACTGTGCTCTATCCTTACTAGGTTCTGAGCACGTCATGTCACAGAAGTGCATGTACTTATCCAGATCAATCTGGAACTTCTTCTGATCGTGTTCTTCCCTTCTCTTACTCTTAACTCTCTCTGCTGCTTGCCATGCAGAGAACCCTTTCTTATTAATAAGTTCTTCTGGAGTGGTAGGAGTATCATCTTTGATCTTCTCAGCACCCTCCTTCATCTCATCCTTCTGATCCTGAACCTTATCATTAAAGTCCTCAGCAATCTTAGTTACATTGTCTGTAGATGCTGGATCAAAATTCACATTAGCAGAACCTAATGGTTGTTGATTTGGATTTCTTGCTTTAGTCATACCTTAAAGGAATCGAATTTGTTTTTCTGGGGTTTGATCTCTACAACCTCTTCCTCTTTACCAGGATCAGCGAGTGTTGCCTGTTCACAATCATACAGCCTCATCTTCGCTCTGTCAATACCTATGCAAAATCTTTTATGAACTGTAGGATCATTGTATCTATTCTTTAATTGCTTAACCATAATCTGATTTATCGCTTCCAACTCCTCAGTAGATATGAGAGCGAACATAAGGTCAGCAGTAGCAGGGAGTCCGAAAGATTCAGATGTGTCCTTAAGGTCAACATCGCTAGAACCGTAACCAGAACGAGTAGTTTGAGTAGCACTAACGATTGGGACGTTTGCTTCGACAGCCAGACCCCTAAGTTCCTCAGCAATTGCTTTAACGAACGTGTATGAATTAACAATTGAGTTCTTGTAACGAGAAGATGAACATATGTTGAGATAGTCTATGAAAATTATATCAGGACTGAATCCTTTCTTCATTGCTAACTCATTCAGGAGTGCTTTAAAGTGACCGACATGTGCCGATGCAGTTGGGTACTCCTTGATAACCAAACGACCTTGGGTCTTCTTATTTAACTTGTCTATCTTCTTACGAAAATCTGCTTTACTGAATAGAGGATCAGACAGTTGTTGGATGGGTAGATTCAGAAGGTTGGCATCAATTCGTTCAGCAATCTTTTCTTCAGCCATCTCAAGAGTAATATACAATACGTTACGTCCCCTGAGGAGAGAGGAACTAGCACAGTGACACATAAACAAAGATTTACCAACACCTGTACCAGCAAGAGCGATATTAAGAGTCTTATTCGGTAAACCGCCCTTCGTAATCTTGTTAAAATATTCCAAGTCGAACGGGGTCTTGTCCTCAACCGTGTGATAGAAGTCATAACGTTGTTCAGCATCCTTTATATAATCATGACCAACAGTCTCATCAAAGCATGTACCTAATGCCTCTGACATGATATGTGGTATGGCATCTTTGGTACGAGTCTTATCCTGACCGTCAGCAATCTTAATACTATCCATCAATGCCAGATAGATAGCACGTTCTTTACACCACTTCTCTGTAGTATCTAACAACCAGTCCTCATTGTACTGATCATGATCTAACTTATCATTAAGGAAATCATCGATCTCCTGCATGATCTCTTCACTGAGATCTCTTCTCTTCTCTACCTCAATCTTAATAGCAGTAGATTCTGGAATAGCATTATACTCCTGAACATACAACTTGACTGTATCGAAGATAGTTCTGTGATGTATAGACTCAAAGTACTCCTCCTGAATAAAAGGTAGAGTCTTCCTACAGTAATTCTCATCTAGGATAAGTTTACTTAGGGTAATCTCCTCGATCTTTTGCATTAGAGATAATGTAGATAGGTTCCTACGATCCACTTGTCACCTGACAAGGGTGCTTTCCCCTCGTGAGGGAACATCCATGTAGGTGGAAAGCATATCACGGATCCTTCCTTTGCTTTCACTTTGTAATTAATGTTATTAAAATAGGTCTGCCCACCCTTCTCTACATCATTCAGATAGAAAAATATAGCAAGAAAACGTCTAGCACTATCATGGTTACCCACATCAACATGCCAGTCATAACGATCATTCTTTTCATGATCATAATGCTTTAACCTGATCTGTTCTAGTGCATTCTGGGGTGGCCAATATTCTCTACACTGTACGTCAGTCATATACTGTTCAGCAGTAGACTTGATAGCATTAACCAATTGGTTATGTACCTTCTGCCACTCCTCTATCTTCTCTTCCTCTGCCATCATAGTTAAGTTCCACATGTTCCATTGTGGACGACCCCCCTGATCCCATCTTTCTGATTCAGATTTAGATGCAAGATCAATGATGTTACGACACAAGTTAGTGTCTAACGCACCAGGATATACCTTAACAAAATCCTTTAGACTAACTACCATAGGAAAACTCCTTAGACGCTACTTCATCTAGTGCTTGCATTACTTCTGGAGTGAAATGCTTTTCTGGTTCTGCCAGAATCGACTTAGGATATAGATTAGAACCACCCATCTTATAACGGTTACCGACCCGCTCAAAAACTCCATGCCTCTCACCCAGTTCCAATAGTCCGTAATACTTGTCCAGTCCACGTTCGTCATAAAATAATCGTACCTCAACTTTAGAGTTCTCCTTGGTGAATCGAGACTTCTTAGTCTCACACTTGATAAGGTTGCCTACGACCTCCTTACCATCCTTCTCCTTGGATTTGGATAAGTATATTATAGTACTAGCAGCATACTTTAGTCCACTACCACCGCCCATTTCTTTCATTGGCACATAGGCACCCACCACATCATATGTGTGATTCGTGACAATCATAGGGATGTTTGCCTTACCTAGTTTGAGTGTCAGCACCCTGAAGATAGACTTAACAACCTGTGCTCTGGTCATATCTCTAGTGTCCTTACCATCCTGTGTATCCTGTACCTCCTTACTGGTGGACAACATACCAAGAGAATCCAGTACAAACATTACTGGTTTACGATCCTCTTTCTTATAGGATAAATGTATATCTACTGCCTTGATTGCTTGCTGTCTGAAGTCTTGTACTGTAGTTACAGGACATAAGAACATACGACTGGAGTCGATACCACGACTCTCTATCATGTGTTTAGATATAGCACTTTCAGACTCAAAATAAACAACATTAGCATCAGGATTAGATTGGAGAAAATGCTGTACCATACCAAGGCAGAAAAATGTTTTGCCAGTACTTGACTCACCTGCAATAGCTGTGATCTTATTCCCTGGAACACCTCCAAAGATGCTTCCTGATACAACAGCGTTAAAGAGGTAGCTACCCGTATCGATAAAACCACTTGTGTCACCAGCAGCAACACCATCAGAAACAACGCCAGCGTACTCATTACCTATCTCCTTGGCGATGTCTGCAAAAAAAGAATTTGTCATCCAAAAATATGCTCCAGTGATACACGTTTCTCAGGGGACCAACCTATAGCATCAAGGATAACCTTGATTGGTGCAAGAAAACTCTTCTCAAATTGTAAGTCATAGTCTATCGATCCGTCAAGCTCAAACTCTTTTGGTAAAGTTTGGAAGAACGAGATGACATTCTCTCCTATACGATTTGGTTTTCTCAAATACATGTACTTAATTTTCTCACCCTCCTGAATGAGTGGAAACTTATGTGCTATCTTATGTTTCTTAACATAAAAATTATATAATAGTGACCCACGTACATGAATGGGACACCCCTTACCATAGATGTCTTTACTAGAAGAGAACTTTTGTATATTGTTACAACTACGTGGGAATGCTATGTCCTCAAACGGTAGTGTCTCAAATTCCTTCCTAAACGTAGACACATATGACTGAACCTGATCCTCAGTACTAGTCATAACAAGATCTAGTGTCTCTTTAATTGCTGTACGACAAGGCATAGGTGTAGAAGACTTAACTGCCTCTATACCCATCATCTTTAGTTTGGGTTTCTCATACTGAACACCCTCACTATTCCATACATTAAGGATGTACCTCTTCTTTGCAGTCCAGATACCCTTATCAGCAATATTCTCTCGTGCCATGACCATCTTCTGATCATAAGCATTTACATAGGTAGCCAGTTCTTGGTAAGAATTTTGGATATACTTATCAAGTTCCACATCACACACCTTTTTAAGGAACCTAAGAGTGCTCTCACTGCTTTCCTCTCTGCCCTCGAATACAGCTTTAACCAAAGGACCCAAATGCAAATAAATGGAATCGGTATCAGAAGCAATAACATAATCGTGTTCCTCAGTTTTAAGTACCTTATTCATGTACTGGTTTATTTTATTCTCTATCCATCTGATTGAGACTTGTCCTGATAGTGTAATGGCTTCAGCGTTCGCAAGATTGTAATACCTGAAGTACTGGTTACCGATTGCACCATAGGCAGAGTTAAGTTGGATCTTTCTGGCCATCTGGATATTATTATATCTAGCAATGTCCTTTTGGAGTTGTGTTGTTGGGATGTGCTCATAGTCTTGCTTAGCCTTAAGCATCTTTTTCTTGTAGATCGTACGGTCTTCGTAGATCCGTTGCATCATTTCTGGGAGGAATCCATGAATGTCTTTGCGGTATTGTGCTCCATTGGCACACACGGCGTAATCTCCACTGATCCTGACCTCTCGACTAAGCAATCCATCAACACTGGCTGTTGGATGTCTTCTATCAACAAGGGTTTCTGGGGAGATGTTGTACTGCATGATGAGATGAGGATACAGGGAGTTAAGATCAAAACTCGCAACCCATTCATACATGCCTGGTGTAGGTTCTTTAACATAAGCTCCTGCATACTGATCATCCTTCTTACTACTTATCTTAGGGGGAACAACGATGTTTCTTTTAGATAGGTCATTGTATATGAGAGTGTCCCACATACGTACCTGACTATAAACATCAGACAGATTAACCTTAGCATCATAAGATAAAGTTAATGCTAACTCAATCAGTTTCATCTTGTCTTCCAGACGGTCAACAAGTTCCACGTCAAGTATATTATATTCTACAAACTTCTGCCAATCGTTTGTATAAAATGCTTTAAAGTTCTCATACTCACTGTGATCTAGTTTTTGTTGTCCTAGTTCTACATTAGCAATATGATCTAAACGATAAGAGGATTGTGCTGAATAAGTAAACTTCTGATAGAGATCAAGATAGTCAAGGATCGTAACACCAGCAATTTGATATGCCAGTTGCTTACGACCCCTAATGACTAACTCTCTATCTACTACTCTATTCCATGGTGAGAGGGACTTCTTCCACTTCTCACCTAGCACCCGCTCCATGCGACGACAGATGTACGGGATGTCATATAAATTACAGTTCCAACCTGTAATAACATCGGGAGTATTATTGACCCACCACGTATGGAAGTCCTGTAACAACTCCTGCTCCGTCCAAAAGACCCGATACTCAACGTTATCGGGAGCATTAAATTCCCTGATACCCCAAGTAACAATTTTCTTGGAGACAACATCCTTCATGGTGATGCATAGCACCTCCTCACGGCACTCCTCAACTGAGGGGAACCCATTATCACATCCAACTTCGATGTCAATCGTAAAGATCTTCATCGCATCCATATCAAAACGGATCTCGTCAGGGAATCTATCAGCAATGTATTGATACACGAACCGTTCGTACCCATGTACCTCTAGACCATCAACATGCTCATACTTCTCAATGAAATTACGAGCATCCCTAGCACCATCAAAGGACTTCGGGTGTGCATAACGTCCGTCTAGAGTCTTATACTTTGACTTCTTGGATTGATCCCGTGGGACAAAGTATAAGGTAGGTCGAACTTTCTCCCTGTACTGGACAGGTTCTTGGCCTTCATACCCTCTATAGAGTATATCGTCACCAAGCAGAAGAACGTCCGTATAAAAATCCATTAACCTCCCGTCGCTTTCTTGTAAGCATCTGCAATAGTAGCAGATGGATCCATTATAGTAAAGAGTAGGTCAGATGTCAAGAACAAATCTCTCTGGTCTGTATGCTTGGGGTATGGTTCTAATGTACCATCATCATGCACCTTCATACATTTCTCTATAAGAAGACTAGGTTCTTCATCTAACTCAGTCAGCTGTCCCAACAGGTGTAATTGGCAGTTCGTCTTCAGTAGTATCAGTTTGAGCATTGGCTTCTAGTAGTTCATTGTACTTTGATAAGAGATTATCATGTGGTTCATATATGAGTGCCACCGATGGTATAGGTAAGAATATATAAGAGTGCTTTGACAATGGAACATATGTCTGAAACTCTATGTCAATCTCATCTAAATTGAGTGACTGTTCTTGTTCCAACAGTAACGTTCCATTAGGTTTGATAGTTAAAGCATATGGGAAATCCAATTTATATGCCATAGCAGGACCTTCCTCATTCTGACGCATCTCTTTTACGTCAGCGATTACGTCCTCGCCGTTTTGCATTCTTACGACCTTTACGCTCATAGTCTTTCTCCATTAGTGTGTAGTAGGATTCTTTAATCAAATCTGTAAATGCTCGACGGGCATTAATATTCTTCTCTTCAGAAAGAATGTGCACGTACTGCATAAACTCATCCATGTGCTCAGGTGGAATATCCACTGTAAGAGTTTCACTCTTCTCAGTGTATGCTGGACATAGATTAACATACATATTCATTTTTGTCTCCAAACAAAAAGAGACCTCGTGGGTCTCTTCGGTTGTGTTTTATATAGGCTTTAGATCAGATCAGGATCTGGTATACAATCTTCACAGTTAGGATCACCATCCCACTCCTCATCTTCTAACCCTGCAGGTACCTTAGCAGGTGGGTGTAGGGTTATGTGACCCTCAAGTGGTTGGTGTGCATGCTCAAGTAGATGATCTATCTTAGATAGAAGATCCACCCTTGATCGTAATAAATGATCTATCTTCCGTTCGATATTCGCCAGTCTGTCAATCATCTCTGGATGAGGTGCATGTCCTGCTGGTGGAAGATCAGCTGGAACTGGAACTGTTGGTGGATATGCTGCTGCATATGCTGGATCTACATCACCTCCTGGAATTGGATTAGTTACTTGTGTTGTAAATTGTGATTCAGTCATTCTCCTTTTTGTCTTGCGGTTCTTGTACTGGTTCTACCAGTGGTGCGATGTCAGGAAGTTTGGTATCAGTAAGTACCTGTACAGGAACAGCCACAGCAGCTATAGCAACTGTTGTAAACACTAATCCTGCTTCTAGTAATTGTAATAGTTCTACCAATCTTCATCTCCTTTGTAGATCCTTAACCCACTGTTGTCTGCCACAGAATCCGTGTGCATCCTTCTCACCATCCATATGGTATTTGGTATGCAGGACTTCTACCATAAGGAAGAATCCTATACACATCATTGGCAACATCCAGAGTGGATGACCAAAAACCTCACAAAATTCTTTGTAATAATCTTCGAACTTCACTCTGGATATGTAGTTACTATATGTATACTATCACATATAGTCTTTTCTTGCATGGTGCTCAGGAACTATCTTACCAAGTAAGACATTCAGTAGTCCATCTTCGAAATCAACATGCTTGATCTCTACATCCTCAGAGAGTTGCCATGACCTACTGAAGTTCCTCTTAGAGAGTCCTCTGTAAGCATACTCTTCCTCCTCCTTTGCCTCTGCTACCTTACCTTCTACAAAGAGTTTACCATACTCGGTATACACTTTGACTTCATCCTTTTTAAATCCTGCTAGTGCGACCTCCAAACGTGATTCATGATTACTAAGATGAATCAAATTGTAGGGTGGGTAGTTTGTCGTTTGATCTTGACTAAAGAAAGAATCAAAGTATGTATCTAGTCCTATGCCATACTTGTTGATCTTTTCCATAAGCTGTGGAAGATCTGTCGCACGATAACGTGTTAGGTTTCCCATTTGGTATGCTCCTTTACTAAGCGAGTTTGTGTTTTGTGGTCCCCGAAGGCAACCACATATATTTATAGCATATCGGCCTGATACTAGTGGTAGTGCTTTCCGAATAGTACATATGTAACAGTTACTTTCTGCCTAAATAGAATCACCTAGGTATAAACACATGAAAAAAGCATTCTTGCTTTTTGGTATGATTTTGATGAGTAGCTCTGTCGCAAGAGCAGATATACACCACCGTATGACTACAAGTGCTGCTCTGACTGTGGACGCAGCTGCAACTTCTGTTACTAGAGCTGGAAATACATTTAGTGTATCGGGAAATAATGTCACAACAACAGTAACACCGTCTGGTGGATCTGCTGCTGCCAGTCTTGGTGGTATATCTGCCGTAAGTAACACAGGCGTTGCTACGTTTGTAGTGCCAGATGCTACACAAACGACTGCTGGAAATGCATTCAGCTACACAGCTAGTGTAACTACAGGGGACGCTATAGGTTCTGCACCTTCTACTGGTGCTGTTGCTGCATACTCTAATCAGTATTCTACTGCTGCTGGAACTGCTGGAGACCTAGCTGGTCAGGTTACTAGTGCTCACGGATTTGGTACAAGTGCTGCTGCTCCTACTGCTGGTGGTGCAGGTACTACAGTGACTACACAATTCGTATCTGAACTGACAGTTAGATAGTGATATATAGTGATGAAGAAAACTATTGCCCTATATGTGACTGCTGTGGGTACTGCACTTGTAAGTGTTGTACCTGCGATGGCGGTCCCCGTGGTCCCCAACTTCACCCAGGGCTCAATGACGAGCCACACCGAAACAACCTCGACAGTGACTGAGACAATTAACTCTATTGATTATAATACAGGATGGCAATATTCAGTAACGGGCACAGGAATTTCACACGATGGATCAAGTCTATTACCCGACGCAAACGTGGTATCGGGTTCAGTAGACGTACTTGGTTCAGCCACAGACACAACGCCCCAGACAACATCTCAACTGGATCTATCCACCCTAGGAGACTTCACAATAACGACTCCAGGAGCAGGTTTCCAACTAACGACTACATATATGGGACCAGGTATATCCAATCAGACGATAATCCAACGTACCACCAACGTAACAAGCGTCACAGATACAACAAGTATCTTCTCCCAGTAATAGCAGCGTTAACATGTTCACCTGCCTATGCGACAGACGTAGGTGGTGTTAGTGCAACTGCCAATCCGATAGCTAATAGTTCGGGCTCAGTCACCAACCAGGCAATACAAGTATTACAAGGTCCGTATATAACTAACACCTATGGTGGTGGCATATCGTGTCAGGGACCTACCCTCAATATCACTCCCTTCGTGACACATGCGTTGTCACATCAGAATCCTAAAGAATATTACTATAATGATCCTGTCTACAACAATGCAGACAATGATGACGATGGTATTCCAGATAATCCTGGTCAAATCCTATATCATATCCCTACAAGAACTGGACAGAAGGACAACCTGAATTTTAATTTAGGTCTAAGTGCTACGATCTCAATACCATTAGACAGACAACTACAAAATGGTTGTAAGAAAGCATATACTACACAGACAGCACTACAGGCACAGATACTTGCCAACAAGAGACTAGACTTTGAGATAGCTAGACTTAAAAATTGTGGTGAACTCAAACAAGCTGGGATTGTATTCCATCCCAAATCACCTTATGCTTCAGTATGTGCTGACGTTGTGGTTACTTTACCCCAGAACGGACTACCAAATCATTCACACAGTATCCCACAAGTAACTGCTAATGACAACAAGGATGAAGTAACAACCTATGAGGTTGATGGAAATGGTAATCAAACCATCAAGAACAAAACAGTACGAGTAAAGACATCAGCAACTGAAGTATCAATCTTTGAGTATGATGATAAAGGAAAGGCAACACTCATCAAGAGAGAAACCTTAGGTCCTAATGAAGACTTCACATTCGAACCAATTTCTGTATCGAATCCAGTTGTAGAAAAATAATTTTTTAAACTGCAAGGCAAGGGAGTTTAACTAAACCTGCATGAAGTTTTCTATGACAATGAGCACATAGAACAGCACACTTATCTATTTCAGGTTGTAAATATTTGAGTCCATACCTATGAAAATCAGAAACACTATATTTCTTTTCTGCTGGATTTATATGATGAAAATCCATACAGCAGGGATCAAACCGTTGATGACAAATAGCACAAGGTTTATCCCTTGCTTCTGATATGATTTGTAACTTCTTTTGCCTTGTTGGCTGCTTTAAGGTTCCATCCTTACGCTTTCTTCTACACCATTCTCTTTGATAGGCTCTCTTCTCTTCCAGGTTTTTAATTGGCATATCATTATAAATAGGTTCGACATTATTTATAACATCGAACCTTTTAAACTGCAAGGGCAGGATTCGGACCTGCAAGACCTACCACGCTAATGATTGATCGGACGTTAAACGGACGTCTGTGTTTACCATTTCACCACCTTGCATTGAGGCACTACTTGAGTGCCGATATAAGGCGTTGTATACCAATGCCTCCACCACTACGAGGGAAGAAGTCAAAGTTTAAGAACTCATCGAGTTCATTCTCTACTCTTTCCTCACCAAACTTATCGTATAACAGTTGAGCGTAACCACCATCAGAGATAGTGTGGAATGTTTCTCTCATCTGTGCCTTGTCAGTGCTACGTTCAGCACTACCTATGGTTTCCATACCACCGAGGATCACATCGATCTTCTTACTGGTACCGTCATCGTTACGTGCCATGTTCCAGAAGGGTGATGTCCATTCAGGGAAGTCAGTAATCATACCACGACCAATACTTTTTTCATTATCATGATCAAGTTCCTTATTATTAAAGGACCATCCCCATTCACCATAAGTCTTAATTTTAACTGTGTCTAATGGTATTCCTAACCACTGACACAATTCTATCTCCATAACTTTAAGGTCATGGACATCTCCTTTCATCTCAAACTCAAACATCGGGAAGATAGTTTCATGTCTTCCTTCTACAGGGTCTGGTTCTGCCCTATATGACGTTGAGACACAGAAAAACCCCTCTGCTTTGGGGTTGGATAACAATTCATATTCTAACCACATCTGACCCGTCTGTGGTAGTGGCCACACCTGACCATTATATTCATATGTTGCTACTGTTTCTGGATCTTCACATGCAGCAAGAATACTTAAACGATTTTGGGTATGAACCTCAAGGAAATTTTTAGACAAAAAAAATGACCTCAATAGGTCAACCACGTCGGAGTATTCTTTCGGATCAATTAGTGCTGTCATTATCTTTGGACAAACTAATCTATTTAGCAAAATAAAAAGTCCCTCATAAGAGGGACGAAACAAATGAAATGAATTTTACTTGAGAAGATCTCCGCAGAGTCTTCGACAACTGGACTGGCTATCATCACACTCAATCAAGCACTCAAAGTATTCGTCTATTGGGTCTTCTACTGGTGTTTCCTCAATGTTGTGATTCCATTCTGCCAGTTGATTTGATGATAGATGGCTATACATTTGGTTCCTCCGTTACTACCTGTGGACCTCATAATTTAGAGGTTTGGATGCATCTTGGTGTCCCAATTCTACCATTATTTATACAAGTTAGGTCCGTATACCCTGATACATTCACAAATATTTATGCCTACTTCTTCTTTTTCTGAGGTTTTAGTGGTAGTAGTCCTTTCTTCTCTCTGTATGTGTTAGCAATGATCTCATTCTTTGATGGCTTATATGGAGTCTTACCAAGTATCCTTTGGATTTTAGTCATTGCCTGCTTGACTGCAGGTTTGATAACCTTAAGTAATAGATCTGCTAATGGTTTAGCAAGTAGTGCTGACGAGGTAGCGACCACTGCTATCACTGCAGTAGTGGTAACGGTACTTATCTCAGGTAAATATTGTTCTGCGAACGAAGGACCATCATCCTTTTGTTCGGTATTCTGTGTAGGTTTATCAATACACTGACCAGTTACAGGGTCTTTGATCTGTGGATCATAGCATTCTATCGGTGGAACCTCAGGTGGTTCTGGAACCTCAGGTGGTGGTATCTTGAGGTTTGGTTCGTATTTTTCCTGCTTAATTACTAACTCATCAGCATTATAATCCATAGAATTAAATGATGGTGACTGCCCATCACAGTACGTCATTACACCCTTAGGGTCATCGTCTACGAGATTCTTGTTTTTCTTACCACCATCCTTGTGTGCTTTAACACAACCAGGCATATTAACAATGGGTTTACCTGCAGATACAGTAACAGGTACAGTCAAACCTGTGACAACAGGTTCTCTTACCTGATAACTTCTAATAGGTTCGACACGTATAGTATTGGTACTAATACTCTTGGTTCCTAGGGAAGGTATCGATTTGTCAGGAATAGTAACGTTAGTAGTGTGGTCTACGATTCTGATGCGAGGATTCTGAATCTCTCGCAACCTAACCATAATCTCCTGTATGTCCACTACTTAGGAATTCCAAGTCCTGCTGGTGGTGCAACTCCACCTGTTGCTGTAGGTACTTCTGGGATCGCTGGCATATCACCAAGCACATCACCTAAGATACCTTCTGTCACATCTTGGATGATGGCATCCTTCTGAAGGAAAACATATCCTCCAGCTCCCACTACACCAAGTATACCTACGAAAGATACGAGTGATAATACGTTAACAATTTTTTGCATGATTCTATAGTTTGTAAGGTTTTTCGTCGTCGGTTGAGACACCAACTATTTTAAGAGGTGCTTGCTCAATACGAATAGTTTGAGTAGGTCCAGCTTTCGCTATGATTGCTTCTATATCCTTCGCAGTGACAGGTGGTGGTCCACCAGCAGGATTACCATTCTTATCCATCTTCATGGTGCCATCACCCTTCTTAGATGCTGTCTGAATCCCAAAGCTAGCTAAAACTCCAGTAAAAACTGAAGCTATAAAAGTCGGATCTATTTTTTGTTGCGGTACACCTGGAATCGCCACATAATTAAGAGTCAATATTCCCCCAGACCAGGCAAGGACAGTAATTCTGACCATTGTACTGATGATTGCTGCCTGTTCGTCAGCATCGGGAACGATAGCAGATTTCACTTTACCAAAGAAACCTTTTTTCTTTTCTTCTTTGGGTTCTTCTACTACTTCTTCTTTAATTTCTTCTTCGGACATGTAACCAGAGTAACTGGGCTATTTAGACAAAATATCATCCCCAATAACTAGTACATCTATACCCCTCTTAGAGAACATCTCTTTAGCTTCCCACTTATGACCAGCAATAGGTTTACCACCGACATTTAAACTAGTGTTAAGTAGTACACCATCACCTGTTATCTCTTTATACTTCCTAAGGAGTCTAGCATATGATCCATCACCATCTACTGTCTGTATTCTAGACGACCCATCTATATGAGTGATTGCTTTCAGTCCATCATCCTTTACTGGTACAGACACATTCATATAAGGACATGCACCAGTCCACTCAAAATGCTTATCAACATCCTCTAATAGAACTGAACCACCAAAAGGACGGAAGTGTTCTCTATGCTTTACCTTACTATTAAGTGTGTTCTTAGCGTCAGGTAAACGTGGGTTCATAAGAATAGACCTATTACCCAATGCCCTAGGTCCTATCTCACCATGTCCCTGATACCATGCAACTATATCACCATCAGCAAGTGCCTCAGCAGTCTCTAATATAACCTGATCACTTACTTCTTCAGTACCTTCATCATCCTGCCAGAATGGGAACCCTTCATTACTAAATGGTTCCTCATGGTAATGCTGTCTCAAAAATTCTACAGCACCTAGGGTCAGACCACAGTCATTAGCATGAGGTGGAATCATTACCTTCTGATCACCACTCAATATCTTACCATTAAACACACAGTTCTGTGCTATACCACCACTATATCCTATGACATCATCACCACCTACAGGATGATTCATATACAGTGCTAGTTGATCACCAGTATACTCATGTACTGTTCGTAACCAGTTAATATCAAAATCATTATCCCACTTACGATCCCAAGAATCATAGTTCCATATCTTCTTGATATCAGTTAGATGACTGTGTGATATCTTATGATAATATTCTTCGTCTACAAGTCCATATGCAGCAAGACCCATGATCTTACCTGCTAAATCTAATCCGTGTGGGTCTGCTTCGATTCCGAGTGTTCTTCCGACCTTCGCCATTTCGACTCCGATAGACCCAGTAGTAAGTACACTGTGGCTATGGCCAATCTTATTCCCAATAATAAGGGAATAACTACGATCATTATTTCCAAAACCGTCATAGATGTAATTTGTGTAAGGGACTTCTCCTAGTGGCCAAAGACTCAGAGCATGACAATAGTGATGGTCTACTGCGAACGTCCTACATGGGAACCCCATGTCCAATTCACGATAGGTTTCACCTTCCTCAAAGGTTATCTGATCTGAAACGATTGCAAGAGCATCTAACTCATCTGCATTGACACCCCAAGAGTCTAGCACATCCTGCCATTGCCAAGTGTTATCGTATCCATGATGTTTAATGCCGAAGAGTCTTTCGGTTGCACAATATCGTACCTTAGTACCATCAGTATAGGTGATATTGGAATCGTGATCTTCGATCCTCAATCCCAAAAATTTCATTATGTTTCAGTGATAACTTTCTTCTTTCCTATGTTGTACTTTGATTCTAATATCCACTCGCTCTTATCCTTATAGGATAGTACCTTTATCTGATTGAGTGGTGCACACCCATCATTAGATAGAAGGTCTTCTTGTATCTCTACAAGACCCCAATCGAATAGTAGCTTAGCGATTCTGTTGCGTCTCTCTATGTCATTCTTAGTTATGTTAGCAGGTTTCCCGTCCAGTGCAAACAGTTCCTTAAAATGAACTATGTAATACTTACCCTTCTTGTGGAGTATATGACACGACTGATATAGTTTTCTCTCTTTTCGAGAGGCCACACCAATCCGTGTAAGGGTTTCTCTAATCTTCAGAAAATCGTCTGGTTCTTTTAGTGTAACCTCCAGCATCATATCCTGAGACCAACTGATCTCGTCACTCATCTCCTTCCTCCAGTATCAAGTTTCGCTTTTATTACTTCTAGCTTTTCTTTTGATAGTAGAGAGAGTGCTACCTTTGCTTTCTCATTACTATAACCATAAAATTGTTTTACCAATTCCAAATCGCTGTAGGTAGATTTCTTATTCCAAGGAGAAAATCTCTTTGATTTCCTAATACTATATAGAAAATACTGATATTGCAGGAGGTTATCTAGGTTATAGAAACGATTCATCTCATTAACATGCATTATACAGTCAATGTGTTCGGCCAATAACTTATTGACCACGAATTTTGGATACTTCTTCATGGCACGTTCATCCGATTCCAAGTCTCCTTGCTTCAGATTAATACCATTAAGATAATCCTTGAGAGGGTACTCATAATCAGGCATATAACACCTT
>Ga0207992_1000654_pt1 | contig 16942 bp, 11 predicted proteins | sample ETN02SmetaG_FD_185788 | JGI IMG/M metagenome (GOLD analysis project Ga0207992, IMG submission 185788) | Marine microbial and viral communities from oxygen minimum zone, Eastern Pacific Ocean - ETNP2014F10-02SV255 (SPAdes) (version 2) | ecosystem: Environmental > Aquatic > Marine > Oceanic ...
GACAATAATAGAACCATCAGAACAAAAGAAAGTCCAACTAAAGGTAAAGTTGAATTTATTTGACTTTCAAGCTCAAGGCCAAATGCTAAATAAGAATAAAAGTTTACATTTTCATCGGACTCCAAAGGATCCAGGTAAAAAGAATCAACTTTTTGCTCCCAATATTCAAAATGCTCATAATCTCCTTTTTGTCGAGGATAATCTGCAAATAATCTTTCTGAATTAGCTTCACCTACAAGTGTAAAACCTTTAGCCTTCCAATAATTCTCCCCGGTGGCATAAAGTTCTATGGGATAATTATCTTTATCTCGAGGAATTACACATTCACTATCCTGAACTATACATAAATCAGGAGATACAAGATTCCTATAAACAAAAGAACCATCTTCGGATTTAAAATTAAATAATGAATTCAAAACATATGTCAATTCCTCATCGCTAGCATCATCATAGCTAGAACCTGTATAATTTATCAGCAAAGAAACTGGAGTATCATTATTCATTACTGAACGAACGGTATCTGGGAGGCCCCAAATACTTGAATTTTCATTTTGTTGTACTTGCCAATTAAATTTAATATCAAAATATTTGCTTACTGATTCGTCTGCAAGTAAATTATCATTACGTTTAGTTGTCTCTCTGAATACTTCAACATCTAAAGTATTATGGTCTTTTGTATCTACTGAATCTCCCATAACAATTTGAAAAACAAGCCAATATTCTTCTGGCATTTTTTCATCTGCCCTATCTGAAGCTTGCCAAACAGGATCATCAGGATAAGAGAAATCTTCTCTTTGATTCATTTCTCTTCCTAAACCAGGAACAAAACCAGCTAAAATTATCAGGAAAAAAAAGAAAAACGCCAACATAGATAGACGCCAGCGTCTCTTCAAAGACATTTCATCCATTATTATATTATACTTAAACTGTCTATTTTTAAAACTTCACTCAACTAAATTGGTTTTAATTGTGATATAAAATGCTCATATTCTTCACCTAAATGGATATAACATCTAACCCAAGGATAAAGTCGACCATCTTGAGCTTCCACAAATTGCCAAACATGTCCTTCACCTTCCAAATCTTCTGCAAGTAAAATGTCACCTCGACGAATTACTACCTTATGTTCGGAATCTTCAGCATCTACTCCACAGCTTTTGAACTCCAAACAGCCGCTCAAAGTCAAAACTAATTGCCTTCTAGGTGCCGTATGTGCAAGTTTAGGTCCCTCTCCTTCTAGATTTTCTGGAACTGGAGTTACTGCAAATTGAGTTTTCAAATCTCCCGCATTATCTTCAAGATTTTTATTTACTAGTAGTGAAGAAAACATACCTACTGAACCCAATCCAGTCTTTGCTTCTACTGGAATCTGCATCTTAGCAAATCTAGTGTGACCACTACTGTCAGTATACATTCTGACTACCGGTATACCCTCTGTCATAACTGAGGGTTACCGACCAGTTATTTAGGCTTAGTGGATTCTGCGGCGTAGACCTGCTGCGCCAACTAATACTAAAGAACCGACTACAAAGCCGACACTTGGTACTTCATTATCATCCAATGCCTGTTGAACAGGATCATCTTCAGAACCTTCACCTACCATAATTTGACCAACCATACCTGTACCTGCGTGTGGTTCACATACATAATAGTGTGTCATATTATCTTTTGCGAAGGTGTGTCTGAAATCTACAGTTACTGCAGGTTCGCCACTATTGAATCCAAAGTTGATATTTGTTAGGTTCATAGTTGAATCATATTCTCCTTCTAACTCAAGAACGTTGTGTGCCATTGCTGCATCTTTCCATTGCCAGCATACCGTTTCACCTGCGTTGATTGAAAGTTTGATAGGATCGAAAGCCATACCTGTAGAATCTAAACCAATAACATGGTCACAGTCTGGTTGTGGCTCTTCTACTTCCTTCTTACCAAATGTTACCTTAATTGGACCAGTACCGGTCATTATTCCATCTGCATTTACTTCACAATTGTCACATGATATGAATTCATAACCTTCTAACATTACAAATTCTAAAGTCCAAGATTCTCCATCACCAAACGGAATGTAGGCTGTATGTGACTGCATTGTAGAATCTACACCTTCAAAGTGTATTTTAAATTCGGAAGAACACAGCATTGGAAGGCCTTCGTTATCTGCAACGTTACCTACCACATTAACACTTGACATTATACATTCATTTTGGTCCGGTTCTTGAATTCCTACAATGTCATCAAGCATTGCTGGATCATCGTCGTGCTCATCGTTATTATAATCATCACAATTTACACAATCTTCATCATCATAGTAATCATCACAATCTTCACCATGACAATCATCATCATCATTAAACATTCCCATTTCAATCATCATGGAAATTAAGTCTACTATGTTTTCTGCAGATTCATCAACTGTAAGAACTCCTTCTTGATAAAGGGTCATATTCTCAAAAATACTAAACATGAATCCAAATCCAGAGGTACCACAATCTATCTCTTCACCTGTTGCTTCATCGTAACATTCTTGAGTCCAAAAATGATATGGGAAATGAGTTCGATCACTGCCTTCAACTAAAAATGTATTATTTGATTCATCTCTATCATAATATGCATTATGGAGTTTTACACTCTCGTCAAATACCCAATTTGCATCTCCATTGTCTATAAATTTATGATTATATTTTGCATCATCCTTAAATGTTGTAACTATTGTATAGTCTCCTTCTGATAACTCTAAGTCCATTGACACTATATCACAAGATTCAATATCCTCTGGACATTCCCATTCGCCGTCATAATAATCTGACTTACCAAATAATCCGGATAAAGTATCTGTTGCATCAAATGCATCATACAAGTATACCCCTGGGTATTCGCCGTGACACCACTGTTCACCATCTCCTTCTTCCTGACATCTATAACCTGCTGTAAGTAAAGTTCCTATATACTCTGTTCCTTCATCTACAACAAGTGAGTAGGTATCATATAATACAAAGTTATCATAATCAATACTCATAGAATCATCACCATAACCACCATAACCATGTGTGAAATTCTTTGCGTCTTGAATTCCATGTGTAGAGTCTAGTACTTCACCTTGAATATTTGAAGTAGTACCATCACTATAGACAACTTCATGGTTGTAAGTACCGAAATTTCCACACTCTAAGCTATAATCATCCTCCCAATTCTTATAACATCCTCCTGCAGTTATTAGTGTATATTCATTGTCAGCTGCTAAATCAACCCCAATATGAGAGCTACACTCAACCTCGGTCCTATTGTCATCTTCCCAGTCACAATATGTCATTTCATAGGCAAAAATTTCATCTGGTGATAAATCATTACCTGGAACAAAGGAGTGATTTCCTTCTAATAGGTAAATTGATCCATACCAATAATGGTGGTACGACTGAGCTTCATCTTCACCATCACTACAATCCCAGTCCCAATTATTGACTTGATAAATCCAAATAGTTGAACCATCGTGGCAATCAAACCAATTTACTGGTTGACCATCACAATCTGAACCATTAACCTTGTGACAATCATCTGAAGTGTCATTTGTATTATTATCATACCATTGCTCATCTGCACCATCTTCACAATCTACAGTACCATTGTTTACATCATGGAATGAAATCTCTGTTATTCCATCTCCACAAATAAAATTTGGACTAGTAATAAATGAAGGTGTAAAATCTGAATGTATTTCTACATATTGATCAACATCTACTGTAATAAGATCTGTTTGATATATCATTGGATTCTCGTAGAAATCGCATCTATCCATGTTATCTCCATATCTAAAATCAACCCAATCATCATTATTTTCATCATAACAATGGCCGCCCTCATCACCATCACCCATGTTATCTCCCATTATAGCCATGAACTCTTCTGCTGTAATATCGCCATCTTCATAAGCAAACATATCAAAAACGAAAAAGGATCCACATTCTACTAAATTGCCTTCATCATCATAACATTCCTCATCATCCTCACACATAGGGTTGTCTTTACAAAAATTATACATCATTCTCAGGCATGACTGGTTCATGACTTGGTCACACTCTTCAAATGCTGTACACTCATCTTCAGTAAGACCTGGAGGACAATCATGGTTTTCATAGTTATCTTCATTTGCCATCATCTCAGAAACATATTCAAAACATGCGGCAGTAATTTCTGAATAATTTGTACCCAGAAACTCATCACCATTATTGGACATTTCTGCGCACATATATGCTGCCTCATCTCTCATCTCATCTGAATCTTCGACTGAATATTGCCCTTCAACTGTGACAAACCATTCACTTAGAGAGTCCATTTGTACTTTTACATATAAGTTTTCAATCCTATCATCATCATCACCGTTTGGTGAAACCCACATTAATCCTGCATCTACACAGTCTTCTTTAGTTGTAATATCAAAATATACTTCATGATTATCTATATCATAACAAACCATCTCCATGTTCATCGCGTGACAGGTCGGATCATCATGATTTGCACAATAATTATCTACAAAGTCCTTACATTCTTGTGAATCATGATCTTCACACACTTGTGCATTACAAGGACTGTCTGGATCATTCTCATCAAAAGGACATTCGTGTCCATTATCCTCACAATCACTTAATGGTACATCTAGACTAAAAGCCCACGTTTCATGCTCAATTAGATAAGTGTCATTCTCGTAAAGCCAACCTTCGAACTTGTAACAACCCGGATTAAAGTCTGAAGCTGTCAATATATCTGGTCCAATGAAATATTGTACGCTTGCGGAAGAAGAACCTCCGTAAAAGTCCCAGTACCCCTCAGTAGAATTGTAGCTTTCATCCCATATAGCCCACTCGATTGTATATGATACACCATCGATAAGTTCGGTGGCCTCAACGGTAATATTAGCGCCATCTCCATTAGTATTATCTACGCTCATCTCATAATCTGAAGGATGCCCACTACTACCGGTTGGGAACGCATTCAGATACGGGCCTCCATCATCGTCTCCGCCATCTTCGTGTTCATCAGCTCCAACATTATATGTTGGAATTGTAACGAAAGCGCTCATGACCATCATGGAAAATACTGCTAGCACTGCTAGTCTGCTTAAGTTCATACTGGCCTGCTACCATCATCATATAAAAAAGTATAGTTGTTTTTTTAACCGACCTTAAATATCCCATTATGAACGATAGGAAGACATTCCAGCCACTACTGAAGAAATACATTTTGTGACTTTTTTAGCAGTTGGAATGTGGAGCTTCTCATCTGGGCCATGAGCGTTACCGCCTGGCCCTCCTGCTCCAGTTATAATAAATTTAGAACCTGAATACCTAGATTGAAGCATGGCCATTACTGGAATAGTTCCTCCAATAAATAATGACATTGAATTATTACCATAAAATTCTCTGCAAGCACCCTCAAGTGAAGAGGATATTGATTTTGGCAATTTAGGAGATAAAAAACCGTCTGCAACTTCCGTCATCTTAGCCGTAATATGAGCTCCATTGGGAGGGTTTTCTTCAAGTATTCTTTGTACTTTATTTGCAACTAGAGAGGTATCTATTCCTGGTGGAGTTCTAAGTGATATTTTCAAATCGGTATTAGTTCTTAGAACATTACCTGCTGAAGCTATTGGCGGTATTCCATCTGCTCCAATTACTGAAAGACTTGGTTTGAGATTCATCGTCATAAAAATCTCCAGAGGATCTACAACTTGTTTTTTTACACCTTCTAAAAGTGGGAAATCTTTCATTTCATCACCCTTCATCTTCACTATTTCTGAGCATGTTTTCTTCATTTCATCATTTATTTCTATGTGTAAACAATCAGGCAATATCTCTCCTGTTTTTTCATCTTCTAATCTTGATAATAATTGCCTTGCTAACCTAAATGAGGAAGGCATTACTCCACTACCGTGCCCTGAATGAACTCCAACTGAGGATACTTTTACTGAAAGCGTACCTGCCACTATTCCTCTAAGGCTCTGTGTAACCCATAATCTATCATAATCCATGCCTCCAGTATCTAAAACTATAACCAAATCAGGAGTTCCTAATTGTGGTTTTAACTCCTCTAAATATAATTCTAAATCTGGAGAACCACTTTCTTCACCTGTTTCAATAAGAAAACGACATGTTGGATGTGGTATTCCTTGCTCTTGTAAACCTAATACAGATAGTATTCCTGTATATCCTCCATAACCATCATCTACACTTCCTCTCCCAAATAGCCAATCATCTTCGATAACTGGTTTCCATGGGCCTTTACCTTCAGACCAACCTGTCGCTTCAGGTTGTTTATCCAAATGAGAATAAAATAGAACTTCATTGTTAACGTCGCCTTCGATTGTGATTAAAAGAAGAGGTGAACGATTTTTCAGACGATGAACCGAAATAGTTGTTTTTTCTAATGGTAGGCTTTTGACCCAAGAAACAAATGTCTCAATGGCAGCATCCAAGTAGCCATTCTCTTCCCAATCGGGATCAAAGGAAGGTGATAATGCTGGAATTTCTATAAAATCACATAGGCTTGGTAAGGCTGATTCATCCCATTGTTTGTCAATGTAATCAGATAGCCTAGAGAAGTCAATAGATTTCATAAAATTATTTTTTTCGCTTTTCTAATAATAGCAATTAAAGCAACCGAAAATGAAACTAATGTAAAGTTAAAACCTGGCAATGATTCACCATCATTACTAATCTCGTCAAAAATCTGATTGGCTGAACAACCTTCGGCATCTACATCATATCCTACTGAAGTACCTGGACATCTATCACTCTCATCATCTATACCATCATTATCATCATCCATATCATTTTCATCTACTATTCCATCATTGTCATCATCGTCATCAAATTTGTCAACGACTCCATCATTGTCAGCATCTGGATCTCCTCCTTCTTTCAAAATGTCATTCCTTTCTTTATCTGTCATTGGTGTTGCTATAACATAAGTCAAAATATCCGTCTCATTTCCTTCATCCCATTCCCAAACTGGAATGTATGCTTCATAATGATTAGTTCCGTTCAACTCATACTCAACAACAAATCCCATCCAATCTAAGTGGCATCTGTTATCATTCAAATATTTGTCAAAACCCCAAACCTCAAGGCAATCTTCAGGTCCTGATTCGTTTGGTTCCACAAAATCACCTTTTTCAAATGTTGATTCGTCTTCAGGCCAAAAACTATGATTAAAAATCTCTCCAGTAACCCACTCCCACCCTCCTGAAGGTTCGGAATAATCTGGACTTGATAAATTATGAAAACCTCCAAGCCAGTAGGAATGTGAATCCAATAAAGAATAAACTAATTCAGCTTCTTCTTTCGTAGTAATTGTTGCTAAATGTCCATTTGAACCTTCATATGTTAGTTCGGAAGCGTAATCTACTGCCTCTAACCAATCAAGTCCGCCATAATCTGGAAAACCTTGAGTAAAGTTTGCTGTAAATGTTCCTACTGTGTTATTATTAATTGTATTAAAACTAAACCAATCTGAAGGTGAACCATCAGAATGATAATCGTTATCTTCTACATGGATATTTGTAAAAACCTCTCCATAACCTAGACTTATATGAAAATTAGTTTCTTTACCTTTAAAATCTTCATCGGGCCATTCGAATTCCATTGTATGGTTTCCTAGTGTGTGAGAACTGTTTGGAAAATTTACGTGCATCCATTGCCCAATCCACAACCTTTTGTCAGACTTATCTGAAAAACTACCCAAAAGATTAGAGGTAGGGCCAACACCCTCAAATTCCCAATCATCCCATTGTGCATCGATGCCATTTATTGAAAGTTTAGGACCTTCTGAAACTATTTCTTCCGATTTATCATAATGATCATTAAAGATTTCATGATGAATAACTCCCAATTTTTCAGCTGAAGTGTCGCTACTTGCAATTGTTTCATTGATATTAACTAAACGTTGAGAGACTAATCCACGTGGAACTCCATCTAAAATCGATTCAATTATGAAATTATCACGAACCCAACTAATCATTTCTAAAGTAATCAAATTATCAAAAGTAGCATTTTCTTTGACAAGCATTTTAGCCTTACCGTCATAGGAATTTGTTATATTAGAAATATTTTCTAAAGCCTCATCTGCGTCTACAGTACCATTTGATACATCGCCAAGTACTTGATTAACTTCTACAAAATATTGCCCATCTAAAATAAAAAGTTGATAACTTTTCACCAAAAGTTTTCTAAAGTTTTCTGATTCCTCAATAGAATATTCTCTACGCATGTAAACTGTGCCGGAAAATTCCTCCGTTTCATTTTCATCATAGCCTTTTAAATTTAACCCATGTAAATGGAAATCATACTGCAAATATGGTTGGTATTCATATATCTCTTCATTAAATTCTGCACTATTATTTGGAAGAAAAAAAACAACTCCTGAAACAAGAGACGCGACTAAAAATAAAGCAATTGATACCCTTGACATAATATGTGGTTAAGCTTACCTTATTTATACAATGTTGCCAAACAAAGTATAATAACCTAAGTCTGCCGTAAAATTATCATGGTAGTTTGGCATCGGTCACATCTCATACCTCTCGCATTGGCTGTAATCGCTTTTTTGATTATAACTACAGGAGGTTGGATACGTATCAATGATGCCGGTGAAAGCTGCCCAGACTGGCCTACTTGCTTCGGTACTTGGGGATTTGATGTTTCAGCTGAGGACCAAGAGAAATGGTGGGCTGATAATCCTGATGAAATAGACTCCAGAGGCGGAACGCATAGATATACTTCTTACCAAATTTTTACTGAATGGTCACATAGAGGATTAGTTGGCATTATCGGAATCCTTGTTGCATATAGTCACTATACTGCCTGGTCTCTTAGAGAACAAATAGGAAAAAAAGTATACAAAATACATTTTGTTTCTAGTATGTTCCTTATTTTACAAGCCATACTAGGATATGTAACTGTAGATTTAGATAATGCGCCATGGACTGTTTCATTACATTTATTTATGGCTCTAATTTTTACTGTCTCTCTCATAACTGTTGGACTTATATGGTGGCAAGAACAAAGTGGATTGCCTGCAAAATTTAGATCACTTAAAATAAGTAATTGGTTGAAAAAATATATTTGGTATCTAACTTTTATTGTCCTTTTACAACTTATGATAGGTGCATATCTTTCTACAAGTTACCACCGTGCCGCCTGTGATATGGGATTCTACAAAGGATGGCCTTTGTGTCAAAATTCAATATTACCTGCTCTGAAACAATTTGGAATTATACTTAACTATGGGCATAGATTATCTGCAGTTGCTGTTGCAGGAATGCTTTATTATCTTTGGAAGGAAGCTAAAAATGAAATCAATGATCCTAATAATATCTTAAGAAAAATGATTAACATAGCAATAGGATTTTACGGAATCAATGTATTGCTAGGTGGATTATATGTCGTTACTGCTTCTGACGGTGTTTTTCTTGGATGGATGTCTCTCTTACATTTACTTATAGGTGCTTGTGTTTTTCTAATTCTAGCTTCAACATACGTACTGGCTAATATAACTACATTTGGAAGAAAAAATAATGCAAGTTAAACCCTCTTTACTAAAAATCTATTGGATTTTGATGAAACCAAGAGTTGTTTTTCTACTGCAAGTGACTGCCCTCTGTGGGATTTTTACCTATGATTTTAAAGAAGGATATGATTCTGGAAGAACCTATACTGACAGTATTATAACATCTCTAGTAGTTTTAATTGGTGGAACTATGGCAAGTGGAGGATCTATGGCTGTAAATATGTGGTATGAAAGAGATATTGATCCATTAATGGAAAGAACTGAGAACAGACCAATACAATCTGGTTTTATTTCTGCAAATCATGCTTTAATTTTCGGGATTAGTATTTCTATTGGAGGGATATTTATGGTAGCCTATCTAACTACTCTTAATGCCGGAATTATAACTGCATTAAGCGCATTATTTTACACTATAATATATACTATGATTCTCAAGAGAAGAACTCCTCAGAATATTGTTATTGGAGGATTGGCGGGAGCAACTCCTCCCGCAATAGGCTGGGCTGCAGCTTCAAATCAAATTAGTGAAATACTACCATGGCTGATGGTTGCAACTATTTTCCTTTGGACGCCCTCACACTTTTGGGCACTAACTCTTTCTAAAAGGCGAGATTATGGGGAGGCTGGAGTTCCAATGCTTCCTGTTGTTAAGGGTGAAAAAGTCACCAGAGAATATATTTTACTGTATTCAATTAGTCTTATTATTAATTCAATATTAATTATAATTTACGGAGATACTGGATTAGTCTTTTTAATTTCTGGACTAAGCTTATCCATCTATTTTGCATATCTAGCATATAAGTTAACAAAAACAAAATCTAGCGACGATGCGTGGACTTTATTCAAATTTTCTAACGTGTATCTTTTTGCCCTTTTTATTTTCCTAGTTATAGATACATCGCAAATATTACAATGATAGCCAACTTTAATAATAGCATTCTATATCTAAAAAATAGTTTACTTTTAGAGGAAATAAAATGTCGCTAATTCACGACCTGATTTACTTCGATAATCCTGCACTCTGGGATAGTTTTGGAGGTACAAGTTCAGGATATGGTGGCTTAGTATGGCAGATATTTATCTGGTCTGTTTTAGTAGGTGTTTTGGTCATTGCTTGGTTAGGTTATACTTTAGTTTTTTTTAGACATAAAGAAGGTGATCCTGAACCAGAAGATGCCTTAAAAGTTGGTGTTTTTCCACATGAAAGAGGAAATGTTAAAGTTGAATTGGCATGGACTATTGCGCCTTTAATTCTTGTTGCATGGCTAACTTTTCTTTCATTAGCTCCATTGAATTATATGTGGGATGTACCTGATATAGAAGAGACTGATTTGACTATTGAAGTTACTGCTTATAGGAATGGTTATTTTTGGGGATTTAGCTATCCTCGTGATTATGATGTGCCTGAAGAATTTACTAAGTGCGGCACTTCTAGTGGAACAAATTGTATAGAGATTCCCGCGAACAGTATTATTCGTTTTAATATAACTGCAGAAGATGTATTACATGCATTTTACTTACCTGAAATCGGAATTAAACAAGATGCTGTACCTGGGTTGAAAACTGTTGCTTGGTTAGATACCGGTATTGTTGAACCAAGGGATGAGGCTTACGAAATTTATTGTACTGAATATTGCGGTAGTGGCCATTCGACTATGTTGGCTAAAGTTTACATAACGGAGGTGCAAAATGAATAGGGCTAAATTATTAAGTCTTGGAATTATTTTAACCATTATTTTTGCTTTAGGGGCTATTCCAACAGGTGAAACATCACCAAATGGAATTGACCCTGCTATAAGTTCACTTGTGGAAGCTAATGGATGTAGCTGTCACGGAGATGAAGAAAAATCCGGGAATTCAGAAGTTATACTAAATTTAACAATGCCTGATAATTTCACTGCAGGTGAAACCTACACTTTAACTCTGAACATAAGTGGAGGGCCTAATGATATTGCACCTATGGTTGAAGGACCTAATATGGGTGGATTTATGTTAAAAGTCTCTACTGGAACTTTAACTCCTATAGATGGAAATGTTTGGAAACCTGCGGATTCAAGTTACTTAACTCATACAGGAGGAGTTGCTGGTCAAGATGGTGATGGGAATAATTTAAGAGAATGGAAATTTAACTGGACTGCACCTGAAATGGATACAGTCGTTGCTGAATTCATGGTTTATGGAAATTCTGTTAATGGAAATGTTAAAGATCCTTCTGATAAAAAAGGAAACAGTGGAGATTATTGGAACTCTGGAACTTTCTTACTAGCTGGTAAAAATGCTCAGATTACAGATGCTGGAGGGCATGGTGAACTTTCCGGACCTCAAAAAATGATTTATGCTTTTGGAATTGTATTTATCACTCTAGGAGTGGTTGTTGTTGGCTACAGAATGGTCGATAAAGAAGAATCTTTTGAAGATGTAATGAAAAACTATTGGAAATGGATTTATCCGTGGCTAACAACTACAGATCACAAATACATTGGAACATTGTACATCGTAACTGGGTTTGGATGGTTCTTTGTAGGAGGAATTCTTGGTCTTATGATTAGATGGCAATTATTTGAGCCTCGTCTTGATGGAGATTACCTCACATATACTGAATATAATTCTACTTTCACAATGCATGGAACTACTATGATTTTCATGGCTGCGATGCCTATTATTTTTGGATTTGCTAATTATCTTGTACCTTTACAAATAGGTGCAAGAGATTTAGCATTCCCTAGGATTAATGCACTAGGTTACTGGCTTTTGCCAACCGGTGGTTTTGTGCTTTACATGGGTTACTTTACAGGAGGCGCTGGAGATGTTGGTTGGACAGGATATACTCCTTACTCTTCCGGAGATTTTGCCACAAGACCTGGTACTGATTTCTGGGTTGCTGGGCAAATTATGCTTGGCGCCTCATCAACATTAACTGCAATTAATTTCTTAGCAACTATGCTCAGAATGAGAGCACCTGGCGTTACATTAATGAAAATGCCTTTATTCTCATGGTCAATACTAGTGACTGTTTTCTTATTACTATTATCTATTCCTGTATTTACTGTAGCTTTGTTATTACTAATGGCAGATCGTACTTTTGGTACATTATATTTCTCTGGAGCTGATTCTGATCCAATACTTTGGCAGCACTTGTTTTGGTACTTTGGACATCCTGAAGTTTATATCGTTATTTTACCTGCATTTGGAGTTTTATCTGAGATAATTTCAACTTTCTCAAGAAGACCTATTTTTGGATATACTTCCATGGTTTATGCTATGGCTACCATTGGAATTATTTCATTCGTTGTGTATGGTCACCACATGTTTACATCTGGTGCTGATCCTTTATTCCGTTTCATTGTAATGTTAACTACTATGTTAGTTGCAGTACCTACTGGAATAAAAATATTCAATTGGTTAGCAACAATGACTGGAGGTTCAATAGTACTCAAAACCCCTATGCTGTTTGCATTAGGTACTATTATTACTTTTACAATTGGTGGAATTACTGGCATTATTTTAGCCTCAATTCCATTAGATGTTGCTTTCCACGATACTTACTTTGTTGTAGCGCATTTCCACTATGTGTTGATTGGAGGGACTTTGTTTTCTTTCATAGCTGGAGTCTATTATTGGTTCCCAAAAATGACAGGTAAAATGATGGATGAAACTTATGGCCTCATACACTTTGCTACTACATTTATATCCTTTAATGCTGCATTTTATCCAATGCACAATGTTGGATCAGGAATGCCTCGAAGATATGCTACATATGACGAGTCATTAACTGAACTAAATCAATTTATTACAATTTCAGCTATGCTCTTTGGCCTTGTTCAACTAATCTTTGTTTACAATGTAATCTATTCATACAAGTATGGAAAAGAAGCCGGAGATAATCCATGGGATGGATGGTCATTAGAATGGGCTACAACATCTCCACCTCCAGAAAATAGTTTTGTAGAAATTCCTACACTATTATCTGCTGAAGAGGAGGCTGAAAAAAATGAGTGATGATCATGAGCACCATGCTCATATTGAAACACCTGCTCCTTTCATTTTCTGTATAGCAACAGCGATCATGTTCATAGGCTTAGTAATGGCTACAGCTGGTGGTGAAAACAAAACTGGAGATGGTGGATATTGGTTTGTTTTCATTATGGGAATCATTGGTATGTTTACTGCGTTTTTTATGTGGATTCAAGATTATTGGAACCAAGAAGGTGAAGAAGATGAACACATTGAAACGCACCACCCTTTTTGGGCGAGTATTTCCACAAGAAAATTCGGAATATGGATATTCTTACTAACTGAAGTTATGGTTTTCAGTACTCTTTTGAGTGCATATATGAGATATCGTGCTGCAGTGCCTGATTATTCACCAGATATAGACTGTGGATTACAATTTGAAGACTGTTGGGTGCCTGCTGCTGATGTTATTAGAAGTCACTTGATATTTGGCGTAATTAATACATTTGCACTTCTTTTGAGTAGTTTAACTGTTGTTTTAGCTTTGTATGCTGCTAAAAACAATAATCCAAAAGCTGCTACCAGATATCTCATGGTTACTTTTGTTTTAGGTACACTTTTCTTAGTTCTCAAATTATGGGAATGGGGTGAAATGAAAGATGGGCACTTCTGGGGTGAAGAATGTAATGTTGTAAAACAAGACATAGCACATCATTGTATTGCTCCAAAATATGAACATGGATTTTGGCTAGATACTAGTATTGAAGGTAGTACTTTCTATATTACTACAGGAACACACGGTGCTCACGTTTTTATCGGATTAATAGCTATATTATACTTAATTGCAAAAGCAAACAAAGATGGTTACAACGAAGAATATCATGAAACTATTGAATTATTCGGATTATATTGGCACTACGTCGATTTAGTATGGGTTTTCGTATTCCCATTTTTCTATTTATATTGAGGTTAAAAAATGAGTAAAGAAAAGTATGACAAAAATAAAGAAGCTCTTGAATTGTCTAATGGCAATGACCCTCTAGTTAAATTTTCTGAATTAACTGGAATTCAGAGTAACCTTACAAGCTATATTTATGATTCGTGTAGTAAAGATCCTAACGGTATTAGTGAAAAAATTACCATCAAGGAATTGTGTGAAATTGCCGATACTAGCGCACCATCTGTCAAAAAAAGTATACTAAGGCTAAGAGACAAAAATATTCTATTCAAAGGTGAATACAAGGACGGTAGAGGTGGATGGACACAATATGTCCTAAGTAGAAATGTTTTTGACGATATGAAAGAGTTAGTTACTGTAGACAATAAAGCTAAAAGCAGCGAAACTAAAACTATAGACAATGCCGGAAATGATACTGAAAATAATTCAAAAGTGGAGGTTGGCGTAGAATCTGCTAGTAAAACTGTAGACGAAACTCCTAAATCTGCCAAAACTAAGGCGAAAGACCACCATGATGAACATGAAGACCATTCATTCCCTAATTGGGTCACATTTGGCCATACGGATAATCCGATAGAAGCATTCGTCAAAATATTTGCATGGTTAGTCTTTTGGACTATACTAGAAGTATTGGCTATTGTACAAGAATTTGAATCGTTTATACTAAATATGACTATTTTATTCGGTATTGCAATTATCAAATGCTGGTTTATTTGCTCATTCTTTATGCATATGGCATGGGACCCACCTTTAGTCAATAGAACTGCTGCAGTACCTTTTTTCTTCTTAGCCGTACTATTTTTAGCTATAGGATTAACTACTCCTGGAGCAGTAGATGATCTAGCTACTATTTGTGGATTCTAGGAAGTATAAACAAATAGTCCAAACATAGTTAGAATATAGTAAGGAACCAACACTGCAGCGCCTTCATAGTCTTTTGATATCCTTTGACCTAACATTAGTATAGCTAAAGATGAAGCTGCTAAAATTAAACCCATTATTGCATATGAATATTCATTATAAAATAAGGCCATAATTGATCCAAAAATAGATAATAAACCTGATAAAATTTCAAAGATGGTTACTTGAATTAAACCAAATGTCGAAAAATTAGCTAAAGGTGTCTTAGCAAATTTACCAGTAATAAAATCTAGCTCCCCTTCCAAATTAAATATTTTGTCAAAACCTGATTGTGTCATCACAATACCAAGAAAAACCGAAATGCTTGCACCAATTATGCTAACAAAACTAAATTCGAAGTCAAAAAAAATCAGATTGTCTTCACTAAAACCGAGTAGTGTCATAGTAGTGAATGTGAATAAGGGTATTTGGGTTTAACTAAAGAAGTATTTGAATATCATGATAAACTGAAGCATATGTCCATTCTGTTCCTCTCCAAACTACTCTTACATTACCTTCCTTGTCTATAATGTATAATTTGTTTGAATGGCTGACGCCATAAGTTTTTACTTCATCTACAGTTTCACTTTCATACTCAAATCCTAACAAATCTGAGATAATATTTACCATATCTGTATCTAAAACATGGTCTTGCTTCCAGTGTCCGAAATAATCTATGATTTCAAGTATTTGAGTAGTAGCATTGATTGGTGATGAACGATTGTCTATTTTCTCTACTAACTCATCGTATGATTTTTTACCTGAGAAAATATCAACTACTTGAGGTGGACCTGAGGATAAATTACCCTCTAATAAAACCCAACTAGGATATGAATTAAGACCAAATGCCCTCATCATATCATATTCATCATCATGCACATAAGGCCAAGAAACATTGTGCTCTTCTGCAAAATCTGTAATTGTAGACATATTGTCTACGTTACCTCCACCTAATGTATATCCTCCAACTGATATTATATCTACTTCATCAGAATAATCTGCATGAAAATCTTTCAATGCCGGTATTTGTGCGTTACAATGAGAACAATCTGTATGGAAAAATTCTAATAAAGTTAAATTTTTATCGTAAAATTCATTCGATTTGTAAGTCACATTGTCTGTACCTGTTAAAGTCCAACTTGAAGGAAAATGTTGTGAGATTAGTGCATCAATTGCTTGGAGAGCAACATCATCACTTAACACTCCATCTGCTTCATTTAATGCTTCTAACTCAGAAACAATAACATATTCAAGGCTACCTGGCTCAAATGAAACATTTAATGCACTATAATTTGGATCTGCAATACAAGTGTATTTGCCAAAATAAGTGTCATTTGAATCCTGCATAAAACCAGGATTACAATGGCAGCCATCATATCCTTCCATATTGTGTCCATTACCTGAACAAGCTTCCTCATCAATATCGACATATACTCTATAATCTGCCCAAATAGAAACCATATCTCCAAATGAATCGTTAGATACTGATGTTAAAAATTTCCAATCTGCATTATTGTTAGCTGCGAATGAAGCTAACCTTTCAGGCGTATCTCTAGCTGGATCTACAGTTATTGA
>Ga0207992_1000656_pt1 | contig 16875 bp, 13 predicted proteins | sample ETN02SmetaG_FD_185788 | JGI IMG/M metagenome (GOLD analysis project Ga0207992, IMG submission 185788) | Marine microbial and viral communities from oxygen minimum zone, Eastern Pacific Ocean - ETNP2014F10-02SV255 (SPAdes) (version 2) | ecosystem: Environmental > Aquatic > Marine > Oceanic ...
ATCGATAATGGAAGTTGTCGAATTAGTAAAAATGCTTGAGGAAGAATGGGGTGTTTCTGCAGCTGCACCGGTAGCTGCAGTTGCAGGAGTTGCATCCTCGGATGCATCTGAAGATGTTGAGAAGGATGAGTTTGATGTTGTTCTAGCTGGATTTGGCGATAATAAGGTTGCTGTCATTAAAGCTGTTAGAGCTATAACTGGTTTAGGTCTCAAAGAAGCAAAAGATTCTGTAGAAGGCGCACCTTCAACAATAAAAGAAGGGGTATCTAAAGATGAAGCTGCAGAAGTGAAAAAACAACTAGAAGAAGCTGGTGCTTCAGTTGAGCTGAAATAACAATTAAATATTAAAATTACATGGATACGATAAAAGCATCAATATCCATATTTTTATCTAGCATCAAAACTTAGTTTTGATGCTAGATGCTAAGTGACTTTAGAACGATAAACTTGAAATCTAATAAGGTAAACAAGAATGACTTACTCATTTACTGAGAAAAAAAGAATAAGAAAGAATTTTGGCAAACAACCAACAACGCTGGATATTCCTTACCTCCTATCAATACAAATAGACTCTTATAATAGGTTTCTTCAGCATGGTATTGCAGAAGATAAAAGAGAGGATGTGGGCTTAAACGCTGCTTTTAAGACAGTTTTTCCTATTGTAAGTTATTCGGGTAATGCTGCACTTGAATATGTAAGTTACAGGCTCGGTAAACCTGTTTTTGATGTTCAAGAATGTAAGTTACGAGGACAAACTTATGCTGCACCTATGCGCGTAAAAGTAGCTTTGGTTATATACGATAAAGAAGCAAATACAAAAACCAAGCCAGTTAAAGAAGTCAGAGAACAAGAAGTGTACTTAGGCGAAATGCCTTTAATGACTGATAATGGGACATTTGTTATCAACGGAACTGAAAGAGTTATTGTATCTCAGCTTCATCGATCACCCGGTGTATTCTTTGATCACGATAAAGGTAAGTCTCACTCATCTGGAAAATTATTGTTTTCTGCCCGTGTAATCCCATATCGGGGATCTTGGCTCGATTTTGAATTTGATGCAAAAGACTCGTTATTTGCTCGAATAGACAGAAGAAGGAAACTACCTGTAACAATAATTATGAGAGCACTCGGCCTTAATAATGAAGAAATGCTTAATCTTTTTTTTGAAGAAAATGAATTTTATCTATCAAAAAAGGCTATAAAAATGACGTTAGTTCCCGATCGTTTAAGAGGGGAAACAGCTTCGTTTGATATTAAACTTGGAAGGAAAGTTATAGTTGATAGAGGAAAAAGAATAACAGCAAGACATGTAAATGAAATGAAGAAATCTTCTTCAGAAACATTAACGGTTCCCGTTGATTACTTGGATAATAAGATACTTTCCCATGATGTTATTGATAAAGAGACTGGAGAGTTGTTGGCACCAGCTAATGAGATATTGACTATAGAGTTAATAGAAAAACTCATTGTAAATAAGATCGAAAAAATAAATGTATTGTATATAAACGATCTAGATAGAGGAGCATATATCTCAAATACACTTCGTATCGATCCTTCCTCAAATCGAATGGAAGCTCTAGTCGAAATATACAGAATGATGCGTCCAGGCGAACCGCCTACTAAGGAGGCAGCTGAAAACCTTTTTCATAATTTATTTTTCAATAATGATAGATATGATTTATCTGATGTAGGGCGAATGAAATTTGACTCTCGGATTCAGCATGCACGGATACGATATAATCAATTAATCACAAAAGAAGAATCAGAGAAGAAGAATAATAGAATTTTAGATCGGGATGATATTCTTACTGTGATTATGCAGCTTATTTCAATCAGAAATGGTGAAGATACAGTTGATGATATTGATCATCTTGGCAATAGAAGAATTCGTAGTGTAGGAGAAATGACTGAAAATGCTTTCCGTGTTGGCTTAGTTAGGGTTGAAAGAGCTGTAAAAGAACGTTTAACTCAGGCAGAAGCAGACAATCTTCAACCACAAGATATGATTAACGCTAAACCCGTTGGAGCTGCAGTAAAAGAGTTTTTTGGATCTAGTCAACTCTCACAATTTATGGATCAAAATAATCCATTATCAGAAGTTACCCATAAGAGGCGAATATCTGCTTTGGGTCCAGGCGGATTAACCAGGGAAAGAGCTGGGTTTGAAGTTCGTGATGTACATCCAACACACTATGGCAGGGTTTGTCCAATCGAAACACCAGAAGGACCAAACATTGGATTAATAAATTCACTTTCTGTGTATGCTAGAACTAACAATTATGGTTTCCTAGAAACACCTTACCGAAAAGTTGCTAATGGGAAAGTCTCCAGTAAAATTGAATATCTTTCGGCGATAGAGGAGAGTGGTTTTATAATCGCGCAAGCAAATTCAGCACTTGATAAAAAAGGAAATTTTATTGAAGACTTAATTTCAGTTCGATATAAAAACGAATTCACTTTAGCAAATCCAGCAGATATCAATTATATGGATGTTTCTCCAAGACAGATCGTATCAGTTGCTGCTTCTCTTATACCATTTTTGGAGCATGATGATGCTAATCGAGCACTTATGGGCTCAAATATGCAAAGACAATCTGTACCAACCTTGCGAACGGAGGTGCCACTAGTTGGAACAGGAATGGAAAGAACAGTTGCTAAAGATTCTGGGGTTACTATTCTTGCTAAGAGAGGGGGCAAAGTTGATTCGGTTGACGCCTCAAGGATAGTAATACGAGTTAATGATGATGAGGCCAGTGACGCTGAATCAGGAGTAGATATCTATAATTTAATTAAATATACACGATCTAACCAAAATACTTGTATTAACCAAAAACCATTAGTAAAAACCAATGATTTAATTAATAAAGGAGATGTCTTAGCTGATGGACCTTCAACCAATCTTGGGGAATTAGCATTAGGACAAAACCTAATGGTGGCCTTTATGCCATGGAATGGTTACAACTTTGAAGACTCAATACTTATTTCTGAAAGAGTTGTAGAGGAAGATCGATTTACCTCTATTCATATCGAAGAGATGACGTGTATAGCCAGAGATACCAAACTTGGGGCAGAAGAAATTTCAGCTGATATCCCGAATGTTGGTGATTCCGCACTTAGTAAACTGGATGAATCTGGTATTGCGTATATCGGGGCTGAAGTTAATTCCGGTGATATCCTAGTTGGTAAGATAACTCCAAAAGGCGAAACACAGTTAACACCGGAAGAAAAATTGTTACGCGCAATTTTTGGTGAGAAAGCATCTGATGTAAAAGATACCTCACAAAGAGTTCCTTCTGGAATGGATGGAACAGTAATAGATGTAAGGGTTTTTACCCGAGATGGCCTTGAGAAAGATGAACGTGCTTTGTCAATAGAGAAAGCTGAACTCGAGAGAGTTAAGAAAGATCTAGATGATACAAGACGTATCATGGAAGATGATTTGTATCAAAGAATTGAGAAAAATCTAATTGGTAAGGTAGCGCAGGGAGGACCAAATGGACTCAAAAAGGGAAGTAAGATCACATCTGCATATATACAAGACTTAGCGCGAGAAAAATGGTTTGAAATTAGACTTAAGAATGATTCTGCAAATCTACAACACGAAAGATTTGCTGAGAGAATGCTGTCACAACATCAAGATTTTGAAAAACTTTTTAAGGAAAAGAAAGAAAAGATAACTGCTGGTGATGATTTGGCGCCTGGTGTTATTAAGATGGTAAAAGTCTATATGGCTGTTAAACGTAGGATCCAGCCAGGAGACAAAATGGCTGGAAGGCATGGAAATAAAGGGGTTATTTCTACGATAGTTCCGGTCGAAGATATGCCATATATGGAGGATGGAACCCCAGTGGATATAGTTCTAAATCCATTAGGAGTGCCGTCAAGAATGAATGTTGGTCAAGTATTGGAAACTCATTTAGGTATGGCCGCTAAAGGTATTGGTAACAAAATAAACACAATGTTAAAGAAACAACAATCCGCTCAGAAGATCCGATCATATCTAGAAAAGATCTATAACACCACAGGCGGGAAGAAAGAGGATATAAAATCATTCTCAGATGAAGAGGTAATGGAATTGGCAGAAAATCTAATTAATGGCATGCCTACCGCTACTCCTGTCTTCGATGGTGCTACTGAGGAAGAGATAAAGCGACTATTAAAAATGGCGGATCTTTCTGAATCTGGTCAATTTGAATTAAAAAACGGAAGAACGGGCGAATTATTTGATCGTCCAATAACAGTTGGGTATATGTATATGCTTAAATTAAATCATCTGGTCGACGATAAGATGCATGCGCGATCAACAGGCCCATACAGCCTTGTGACTCAACAACCACTTGGCGGTAAAGCTCAATTTGGAGGCCAAAGATTTGGTGAAATGGAAGTGTGGGCTCTTGAGGCTTATGGGGCAGCTCATACCCTGCAAGAGATGCTTACTGTTAAGTCCGATGATGTTCAAGGAAGAACTAAAATGTATAAGAATATTGTAGATGGTGAGCATGAAATGGATGCGGGTATGCCGGAATCCTTTAATGTTCTTGTAAAAGAAATCCGATCACTTGGAATTAATATCGAATTGGAAACAGACTAATGAAAGATCTATTAAACTTATTTAAACACCAAAACCCTGCTAATGAATTTGATGCAATACGAATATCATTAACATCTCCAGAAAAAGTACGCTCTTGGTCATTTGGCGAAGTAAAGAAACCTGAAACTATCAATTATAGGACATTTAAACCTGAAAGAGATGGACTGTTTTGTGCGAAGATATTTGGCCCAGTAAAGGATTTTGAATGCCTATGTGGAAAATATAAAAGATTAAAACATCGTGGAGTTGTTTGTGAAAAATGTGGTGTTGAGGTTACTCAAACAAAGGTTCGCCGAGAAAGAATGGGGCACATCAATTTAGCCACACCAGTAGCTCATATATGGTTTTTGAAGTCATTACCATCAAGAATCGGCTTAATGTTAGATATGACGTTGCGTGAAATTGAGAGAGTATTGTATTTTGAGGCATTTGTAGTTGTTGAGCCAGGTATGACGCCTCTTGAGAAAGGTCAATTAATGACCGATGAAATGTATTTAGAAGCAGTAGAGCAATATGGAGATGAATTTGAAGCAGCTATGGGAGCTGAAGCAGTTAGCGCACTTCTTTCTTCATTTGATTTGCAAACAGAGATGCTTCAAGTCAGAGAAGATATGGCAGCGACAAAATCAGAAACAAAAATTAAGCGGTTAACAAAAAGATTAAAGTTGCTTGAATCATTTGCTGAATCTGGCAACAAGCCAGAATGGATGATTTTAAAAGTTTTGCCTGTCTTACCTCCTGATTTAAGGCCACTCGTTCCTCTTGATGGTGGTCGTTTTGCTACATCAGACTTAAATGATTTATATCGTCGCGTTATTAACAGGAATAATCGATTACGCCGTTTATTAGAGCTGAATGCACCCGATATTATTTGTCGTAATGAGAAACGTATGCTTCAGGAGTCAGTGGATGCGCTTCTTGATAATGGTCGAAGAGGACGTGCAATTACTGGAACAAACAAAAGACCTCTTAAATCATTGGCAGATATGATTAAAGGGAAACAAGGTAGATTCCGGCAGAACCTTCTTGGTAAAAGAGTGGATTATTCTGGCAGATCAGTGATTGTTGTAGGCCCAACTTTGAAATTACATCAGTGTGGATTGCCAAAAAAGATGGCTTTGGAGTTATTTAAACCATTTATATATTCAAAGCTACAATTACGTGGTGAAGCGTCAACTATTAAAGCAGCAAAACGCTTGGTTGAAAGAGAAGGCTCAGAAGTTTGGGATATTTTGGCTGAAGTAATCAGAGAGCATCCGGTCATGTTAAATAGAGCTCCAACTCTTCATCGATTAGGTATTCAAGCATTTGAACCAGTGCTCATAGAGGGTAAAGCAATTCAATTACACCCTCTTGTTTGTACTGCATTTAATGCTGACTTTGACGGTGATCAAATGGCTGTTCATGTTCCTTTATCAATTGAAGCGCAACTAGAGACCAGAGCTTTAATGATGGCGTCTAATAATATTTTGTCTCCGGCAAATGGTGAGCCAATAATTGTTCCATCTCAAGATGTTGTTCTTGGTTTGTATTATATGACTCGATCAAAGGTAAATGGAAAGGGTGAAGGAATGATCTTTTCTGATGTCGATGAAGCACGAAGAGCCTATGAAAATAATATTGTTGAGCTTCAAACTCAAGTAAAAGTTCGTGTATCTATAAATAGCAAAGGCGAAGATGATGAGTATAAATTAGAAAAAAGAGTGGTTGATACGACTATAGGAAGAGCTCTTTTATCGACATTACTACCTGATGGATTGAGTTTTGATTTAATAAATCAAGATATGACAAAGAAAGCAATTTCAGATTTAGTGAACTCCTCATACAGAACTTTAGGGCTTAAAGAAACAGTAATTTTTGCGGATAGATTGATGTATACAGGATTTCGCTTTGCAACGACTGCGGGTATTTCAATAGGTGTGGATGATATGGTTATCCCAAGTTCAAAAGATGAAATCCTAGCTACTGCTGAAGCTGATGTAAAAGAGATTCAAGATCAATTTTCATCGGGACTGGTAACTGATGGTGAAAGATATAATAAAGTTGTTGATATTTGGACAAGAACAAATGAGCAAATTGCTAAGGCGATGATGGATAAATTGGGATCTGAGATAGTAGAAGATTCGAAAGGAAATCAAGTTACCCAAGATTCGTTTAATTCTATATATATGATGGCTGATTCAGGAGCAAGGGGCTCTGCAGCGCAGATTAGACAATTAGCGGGAATGAGAGGGTTGATGGCTAAACCTGATGGATCAATCATTGAAACACCCATTACCGCGAATTTTAGAGAAGGTTTAGATGTGTTGCAGTACTTTATTTCAACACATGGCGCGAGAAAGGGTCTCGCTGATACTGCCTTAAAGACAGCAAATTCTGGATATCTAACAAGAAGATTGGTAGATGTTGCGCAAGATCTAGTTATTACTGAGAGTGATTGTGGAACAAATAAAGGCGTGTCAATGGCATCAATTGTTCAAGGCGGTGAAATAGTTGAACCATTGCATGAAAGAGTTCTTGGGAGAGTGATCGCCGAACCAGCTAATATTCCAGGCACTGATGATATAGCATTTGAAGTTGGCACTATACTTGACGAAGAAAAGGTTTCATTGATCGAGGAATTATCAATTGATTATCTTTTAGTTCGATCACCAATAACTTGTGAAATCAGATACGGGGTGTGCCAACAATGTTATGGTCGAGATCTTGCCCGAGGACACACTATTAGTTTAGGCGAGGCTGTGGGAGTTATAGCTGCTCAATCTATAGGTGAGCCAGGCACACAATTAACAATGAGAACTTTTCATATTGGTGGCGCAGCTACGAGTTCTGCAGCAACTAATTCTATTGAAATTAAGAATGCAGGCGTCTTGAAGCTCGATATTGACAAGACTGTAACCAATAAAAAAGGACAGATTGTCGCTGTAACTCGGTCTGGAATAGTTAAAGTATTGGATAATCAAGGGCGAGAGAGAGAAAGGTATAAGGTACCATATGGTGCAATAATATCAGTTAAGGATGCTTCAAAAGTAAAACAGGGACAAATTGTGGCAACTTGGGACCCTCATACACACCCGGTTATTACCGAAGTAGCTGGGAGTTTACATTTTGAAGATTTTGTAGATGGCATTACTGTTACTGAGCAAGTTGATGAGCTTACCGGTTTAACAAATATTGTTATTGAGGACCCCAAGAAACGAGGAAGCACTAGCAAGGATCTAATCCCAGAAATTCGATTAATGAAAGGAGATAAGCAACTATGCTTTGCTAATACAAAAATTCCTGCTGTCCATCAATTGCCTGCTGGCGCCATTGTTAGCATGAGTCATGGTAATAAAGTTTCGGTTGGAGATGTAATTGCTAGAATCCCTCTAGAAGCTTCAAAATCAAGGGATATTACAGGCGGATTACCAAGAGTGGCGGATCTCTTTGAAGCAAGAAAACCAAAGGATCCAGCTATTATGGCAGAATATACTGGAACTGTTAGTTTTGGAAAAGAAACAAAAAGTAAGAGACGTTTGGTGATAACAGATGAGGAAGGTAATAGCCATGAAGAGTTGATTTATAATTACAGAACTCTGAATGTATTTGAAGGGGAGCAAGTTTCCCGAGGTGAGGTTATTGCAGATGGTGAACCAGTGCCTCATGATATTCTTCGTCTTCAGGGCGTTGAGCCATTGGCCAATTATTTAATCCGTGAAATTCAAGATGTTTATCGCCTTCAAGGCGTTAAGATTAATGATAAACATATAGAGGTGATTATTCGTCAAATGCTGAGGAAGGTTGTAGTTGATGATCCAGGTGATAGTAGATATCTTCGAGGAGAACAAATAGATAAATCTCGTGTATATGAGATTAATGCTGAGCTTAGTCGTAAAGGAAAAAAAGAAGTTAAAATTAACCCTTTATTATTAGGGATAACTAAAGCTTCATTGGCTACGGAATCGTTTATCTCAGCCGCTTCATTTCAAGAGACAACAAGAGTGCTTACTGAAGCAGCGGTTCGCGGTACAAAAGATGAACTTCGTGGGTTAAAGGAAAATGTTGTTGTTGGAAGGTTGATTCCAGCAGGCACTGGATTTGCTCATCATGCAGAAAGAAGAATGACAAGAGAGCAAGATTTGGCTGAACAATTAAAAGACCTTGAGGATGAAATCACGACCCAGAAAGATGAGCATGAAGATGCGAATCAAGTTAAAAAAATAGATACATCCAAAGAATCAAAAGAAAGTATCGATTCAAAAGATGAAGAGGTTAGCACTTAAGGTGTTACATTTACTTAACACAAAAGATATATTGACTTGACAGTTGATGTTTGCGATCAATACAATGCACTCCGTTTCCTTTGTTTGAGTATTAATATTTAATTAGAGAATTTTATGGCTACTGTAAATCAATTAGTAAAAGGCGCGAGAAAAGTCAAAACATATAAAAGTACTGTTCCCGCATTGCAAGGCAGCCCTCAAAAGAGAGGGGTGTGTACGCGTGTTTACACCACTACACCAAAGAAACCAAACTCAGCCATGAGAAAAGTCGCTCGCGTTCGTTTAACAAATGGATTTGAGGTAACAAGTTATATTGGAGGCGAAGGTCATAATCTCCAAGAGCATTCCGTAGTATTGATACGAGGCGGAAGAGTTAAAGATCTTCCCGGAGTCCGTTATCATACTGTTCGTGGCACTCTAGATTGTTCTGGTGTTGGTGATCGTAAACAGAGCCGTTCAAAATATGGTACAAAACGACCTAAATAACTATCTAAATCTATAAAGAGAGACAAGATGTCAAGAAGAGCACGAGCACCAAAACGGAAAATTTTACCAGACCCTAAGTATGGTAGTGAGCTATTAGCTAAATTCATGAATATGATAATGAGCCATGGTAAGAAGTCTGCAGCAGAGCGGATAATATATGGAGCTCTTGATTGTATCTCGGAGAAAGAAACAAAAAATGATAATAAATCAGTTGAGCTTTTAGAACAAGCACTAGAAAATGTTAAACCAATGGTAGAAGTGAAATCAAGGCGTGTTGGTGGGGCAACATATCAGGTGCCAGTTGAGGTAAGGCCAGTAAGGAGACAGACATTAGCTATGCGATGGGTAATTGAAGCTGCAAGACAAAGAAGTGAGAAATCAATGGCATACAGACTTGCGAATGAATTAATGGACGCAGCGGAAAATCGTGGGACAGCAGTAAAGAAAAAAGAAGATACTCATCGAATGGCTGAAGCAAATAAAGCTTTCTCACATTACCGTTGGTAGAAAACACCAAGTTTTCTATATATCTCAGTGTCAAGATTAACCCCTATAGAGCTATACCGGAATATAGGTATCATGGCTCATATCGATGCTGGTAAAACAACAACAACTGAACGCATACTATTTTACACAGGTGTCTCACATAAGATTGGTGAGGTTCATGATGGCGCCGCAATTATGGATTGGATGGAACAGGAGCAGGAACGAGGAATCACAATTACATCTGCAGCAACAACTTGTTTCTGGGCTGGAATGCATGAGCAATTTGATCAGCATAGAATAAATATTATTGATACACCTGGGCATGTTGATTTTACAATTGAAGTTGAGAGAAGCCTACGGGTTCTTGATGGTGCTGTAACTGTTTTATGTGCAGTTGGTGGTGTGGAACCGCAAACTGAGACAGTTTGGCGCCAAGGAAATAGATATAGTGTTCCTAGAATGATCTTTATAAATAAAATGGATCGCGCCGGAGCAGATTTTTACCGAGTTTTAGAACAAATTAAAGACAGGCTTGGAGGAAAACCAGTTCCTATTCAAATTCCTATTCTTAAGGAAGAAGAATTTCTAGGTGTAATTGATCTGATAAAAATGCAGTCACTATATTGGGATAGTGAGAATAAAGATATGGATATTAGATATAAAGATATTCCTGATGACCTTAAACAAGAAGCGGAAAAGTGGAGAGATTTAATGATCGAATCAGCTGCGGAAGCAGATGAGAGATTGTTAGAAAAGTATCTTGAAGAAGGAGTTTTAAACGAAAATGAGATTAAAACTGGTTTAAGAAAACGTACCATAAACAGCGAAATAGTTATTGCAATTTGTGGGTCAGCTTTTAAAAATAAAGGAATACAGCCATTGCTTGATGCTGTTATTGATTATATGCCTTCTCCAAAAGATGTGCCTCCAATAAAAGGTATTCTTGATAATCAAGAAGAATCAAGTCGGAGTGCATCTGATGAAGAACCATTTGCGTCACTTGCGTTTAAAGTTGCTACGGATCCATTTGTGGGCAATTTAACTTTCTTTAGGGTTTATTCGGGGGTAATGAGTTCAGGAGATACGGTCTACAATCCAACAAAAGCAAAAAAAGAGAGAATTGGACGTATATTGCAAATGCATTCAAATGATCGAAAAGAGATACAAGAAGTTCTTGCAGGAGATATTGCTGCTGCTGTAGGCCTAAAAGATGTTACAACTGGAGATACCCTTTGTGATCCAAAGAATGTCATTACTCTTGAGAAGATGGAATTTCCAGAACCTGTAATCTCTGTTGCGATAGAACCAAAAACAAAACCCGATCAAGAAAAAATGGGAATTGCTTTGCAGAAGTTAGCAAAAGAGGATCCATCTTTTAGAATGCATACGGATTCCGAGTCAGGGCAAACAATAATCTCAGGGATGGGAGAGTTGCACCTTGATATAATTGTAGATCGAATGTTACGCGAATTTAGTGTTGATGCTAACGTAGGTAAACCTCAGGTTGCATACAGAGAAACGATAACTCAATCAGTTCAGCAAGAAGGTAAATTTGTAAGACAATCTGGAGGTCGTGGGCAATATGGGCATGTGTTTCTAAAGATTGAACCACAAGAATCTGGAGCAGGTTATGAATTTATTAATGCAATAGTTGGCGGTGCTGTGCCTCGAGAATATATAGCTGCTGTTGACAAGGGAGTGCAAGAGCAAATAGAAAACGGAGTTGTTGCTGGATTTCCAGTAGTAGATGTAAAGGTCACGCTTTATGATGGGTCATACCATGATGTGGATTCAAGTGAGATAGCTTTTAAGATTGCAGCTTCGATTGCGTTTAGGGATGGATCGCAAAAAGCGAAGCCAGTCTTATTAGAGCCAATAATGAACATTGAAGTCGTTACCCCGGAAGAATATATGGGCGATGTTATGGGTGACGTGAACCGAAGAAGAGGATTGCCTCAAGGTATGGAAGATGCTCCTGCAGGTAAAATAATTAGGGCAGAAGTACCATTGGCGGAAATGTTTGGTTATGCAACTGATCTAAGATCAATGACACAGGGAAGAGCAGTATATTCTATGGAGTTTTTAAAATATAATACCGTTCCAAATAATATATTGGATATCATTACAAATAAAACAGTATGATTACTAAATTAAATAAATCTTGAAAATATAGAAGGAAAATTATTGTGACAGCAAATCAGAATATACGTATACGATTAAAGGCATTTGATCATCGATTGATTGATACCTCTGCTCGGGAAATTGTAGATACAGCCAAAAGGACAGGCGCTACTGTAAAGGGTCCAATTCCGTTGCCTATGAAGATGGAAAGATTTACAGTATTAATATCACCTCATGTCAATAAAGATGCTAGAGATCAATATGAAATTAGAACGCATAAGCGTCTTATGGATATAGTTGATCCAACAGACAAAACTGTCGATGCTTTAATGAAATTAGAGTTACCGGCAGGTGTTGACGTTCAAATTAAGCTAAATTAGTTAAATTTAGTCCTAAATATAAGAAAATCATTAAAAAAATACATAAAAAGTCATTAATTGTTTGATAGCAGTGATTCTCACGTTATAATAGTCGGCTAATTTCAGCCGTTCCAAGAGTTGGCTGAAATTAAGGTTAGTTAGATTGAATCTAATAAAACAGATATAGGTCGCTTCAATAAAATGAAGCGTGCTCGGCAAATCTTGGGCCTGGATTAATCCAGACGGGGTCAGTTCAATTACATAGAGATAACAACTATGATGACTGGCCCTTTGTTATGTTTAAGAGGAATGGAAATTAAGAAGTATAGTGTTACACCAGGAAGGTTTTAGCATTTGTGTCATTTAATACAAGGGTTTCAAAATGGCAATTGGATTGATAGGAAAGAAATGTGGAATGACCAGAATCTTTACAGAGGATGGTGTGTCTGTGCCTGTGACAGTAATTGAAGCGCAAACAAACCGAATTTCACAATTAAAAACCTTAACAACAGACGGTTACAATGCAGTTCAAATGGCATCTGGAACCGTTAAAACTAATCGTTTGTCTAAAACTGTTGCCGGACACTTTGCAGCTACTAAAACTGAACCTGGAAGAAATATAAATGAATTTCGTTGCGAAGAAAGTGATGTAAATGCTTTTGAAGTAGGTATGGAGATTAAGGTTGATATTTTTGAGGAAGGTCAGAAAGTTGATGTTACTGGAAAAACAATTGGTAAGGGATTTGCTGGGACTGTAAAAAGACATAATTTTAGTATGCAAGACGCAACTCACGGTAATTCTTTATCGCATAGAGCGCCTGGCTCGATAGGTCAGAATCAAACTCCAGGCCGTGTTTTTAAAGGAAAGAAGATGGCAGGACACATGGGTAATGTTCGGCGGACGATTCAGAATTTGGACGTTATTAAAGTAGATTTAGAGAGGAATCTAATACTCGTTAAGGGGGCCGTACCAGGCCATGAAGGTTCAGAAGTAATAATTAAGTTAGCAGTTAAGAGTAAAGATCAAAAAATTACGATTAAGAAGCCAGTAGAACCGAAAGCACAAGAATCACAAGAAGTACAGTCAGAAGAAACCTCAACAGAACCGAAAGCACAAGAATCACAAGAAGTACAGTCAGAAGAAACCTCAACAGAACCTAAAGAATCTGTTAAAGACGATGATCATACTGATTCAAAAGAGAATACTTAAGGCTAATGAAAATAAAGACTCAAAATAGTAAGAATGTAGATATAGCTGATAGCGTATTTTCTGTGCCATATAATGAATCACTGGTACACCAGGTAGTTAATGCAGTTTTGTCTGGGAGTCGTGCCGGTACCAAATCTCATAAGAACAGATCTCAAGTTTCCGGTGGCGGAGCAAAACCCTGGAAACAAAAAGGAACAGGTAGAGCGAGAGCCGGAACAATAAGAAGCCCAATATGGGTTGGTGGCGGCAGAACATTTGCCGCAAAACCGAGAGATTATAATCAAAAAATTAATAGAAAAATGTATCGTGCTGCAATGCGTTCAGTTTTTTCGGAATTATTTAGACAAAAAAGAGTTGTGGTTGTTGAAAAATTGGAAATTAAGCAACCCAAAACAAAAGATTTAATAAAATTTCTCAAAAAATTAGATCTAGATGATGTTCTTATAATTAATGATGCATTTGATGAAAATCTATATTTGTCTGGAAGGAACGCAAAGAATATTGATATTTGTGATATTAATTCGATTAGCCCAGCCAGCTTAATGAAACGTAAAAAAGTGCTTATTTGTGTTGATACATTGAAGTTGGTCGAGGGGCGCATCTCATGAATAACTCTATACAATATCAAGAGAGATTAATGACGGTCATTATTGGTCCTCATATTTCTGAAAAAACCACAATTGTGGCAGAAGAACAAAATCAAATTGCTTTTAAAGTACGAGTGGATGCTAATAAACAAGAAATAAAGGAAGCTATTGAGCGCCTATTTGAAGTTAAGGTAGATAGTGTAACTACCATAAATTACCAAGGAAAGAAAAAAGGTCGAGGCAATATGGTAGGCAAGAGAGCAAATTGGAAAAAAGCTTATATAACTTTAGCAATGGGAAGTCAGATTGATTTCCTGGGTCCTGAATAATGAAGATCAGAGGTAAGTGAAATGACATTACATAAATCAAAACCAACCTCTGCGGGAAGGAGATTTCAGGTAGCTGTTAAAACTCCCGGCTTACATAAAGGTAAGCCTTTTGATCGGCTAGTGGCTAAAAAATCAAAGAATGGTGGCAGAAATAATACTGGAAGGATAACAGTTCGTCATCAAGGTGGAGGACACAAACAAAAATACAGAATGATTGACTTTAAACGTGATAAAGATGGTATTTCGGGTGAAATAGAAAGATTGGAGTACGATCCGAACCGAAGCTCTCATATAGCTCTAGTTAAATACCTAGATGGCGAAAGAAGATACATTCTGGCTCCAAAAGGTATCCAAGTTGGCTCAAAGGTATTATCAGGTGATGACGCCCCAATTAAATTGGGTAATTCTCTTTCCTTAAAAAGTATTCCAGTTGGAACACTAGTTCATAATATTGAAATGAAGCCAGGTAAAGGTGGTCAGCTAGTGAGATCTGCGGGAGGAACCGCTCAAGTAGCCGCAAGAGAAGGGTCTTATGTGTCAGTCCGATTAAGATCCGGAGAAACTAGGAAAATACATATCGATTGTAAGGCGACGATTGGTGAGATTGGGCATGGTGAGCACAATTTAAGGAAATTAGGGAAAGCGGGTGCAAAAAGATGGAGAGGTGTTAGGCCAACAGTTCGTGGCGTTGCCATGAACCCAGTAGATCATCCGCATGGTGGTGGTGAAGGAAGAACATCTGGCGGTAGACATCCTGTGAGTCCTTGGGGTACCCCAACAAAAGGTTATAAGACTAGATCAAATAAACGTACTGATAATATGATTCTTCGACGAAGGAAAAGAAAATGAAGATTGAGTTAAATAATATACATCTAAATTCTTTCTTAAGAAAAGGAAGAATAGATGCCTAGATCAATTAGAAAAGGTCCATTTGTTGATACACATCTAGCCAATAAAGTTGTTGAGGCAAATGCAAAAAAATCAAGGCGCCCAATAAAAACTTGGTCGCGAAGATCTATGGTTTTACCTGATATGGTTGGACTGACAATTGCTATTCATAATGGTAGACAGCATGTACCAATACTTATATCAGAAAATATGGTTGGTCATAAGCTTGGTGAATTTGCAGTGACTAGAACATTTAAAGGTCACTCAGGCGATCGTAAAACATAAGTATATTGAGAGAATAGATGAACGTAGCGGCAACACTAAGATATTCAAGTATATCGCCTCAAAAAATGAGACTGATGGGGGATGCTATTCGCGGTAAAAGTGTTGATGAAGCAATAAAGATTCTTATATTTTCACCACAAAAGAGTTCGAATATAGTTAAAAAATTACTAGATTCTGCGATTGCTAATGCAGAGCATAATCATGGAGCTGATATAGACGAGTTAAGAGTTTTAACTATAGAAGTTAATGAAGCTCCACGATTTAAACGATTTAGGGCGCGAGCAAAAGGTCGTGGTGAAAGAATTATAAAACGCAATAGTCATGTCACAATTCGCGTAGGCGATGAAAAGTAGAAGAGAGTTCTTATGGGTCAGAAAGTACATCCAACAGGTATTAGATTAGGCATCGTTAAAGATTGGTCTTCTAAGTGGTATGCGACTACAAAGGATTTCCCTGGGTATGTTAAACAAGATCATGAGGTGCGAACTTATATTAAGAGAAAGTTTAAAGACGCTTCTGTTAGTAAGATAAGTATCGAGAGGCCATCCAAAAAGGCAAATATCACAATTATGACAGCACGACCTGGAATAGTTATTGGGAAGAAAGGTGAAGATATTGAAGCTCTAAGAGCTAAATTAGCTTTAATGATGAATATGCACATCAATGATATTCGTATAAATATTTCAGAGATTCGCAAACCAGAATTAGATGCTCAATTGGTAGCTGAAGGTATCGCCCAGCAACTAGAAAGAAGAGTAATGTTTCGAAGAGCGATGAAGCGAGCAGTAACAAGTACTATGAGATTAGGCGCAGAGGGAATAAAGGTTAAAGTTGGAGGCCGATTAAATGGAGCTGAAATAGCAAGATCTGAATGGTATAGGGAAGGCCGTGTACCACTTCACACGCTTCGTGCAGATATTGATTATGGGGTCTCGGAAGCAAATACCACTTATGGGATTATTGGTGTCAAAGTATGGATATTCAAGGGTGAGGTCTTTGATAAGCCTCAAACTTCTGAAACTAATCCGGAAGAAACACAAGCGAAGAAATCTTAAGGAACATACCAAATTATGCTGCAACCAAAAAGAACAAAGTATAGAAAACAAATGAAAGGCCGTAATCGCGGACTTGCTTTACGTGGCAGCAATGTTTCATTTGGTGAGTATGGCTTAAAAGCGATTGAAAGGGGGCGTCTAACAGCACGTCAGATTGAAGCTGCTCGGAGAGCAATGACTCGTCATATCAAGAGAGGTGGGAAGATATGGATT
>Ga0207992_1000658_pt1 | contig 16776 bp, 8 predicted proteins | sample ETN02SmetaG_FD_185788 | JGI IMG/M metagenome (GOLD analysis project Ga0207992, IMG submission 185788) | Marine microbial and viral communities from oxygen minimum zone, Eastern Pacific Ocean - ETNP2014F10-02SV255 (SPAdes) (version 2) | ecosystem: Environmental > Aquatic > Marine > Oceanic ...
GTCCACTGCTTTTTCTAATGAGATTTTTCGTTTTTACACACATACAAACACCGTGAACAGTGTTTTTTGTTGCCAACACAGGAATTACCGCGACGCCGCGGGTTTTTAACACAATAATTGATAGACCCCCGACAAAGATATTTTTCATCTTGCTTTGTTCTCCTAAAACAATAAAAACAAAATCTTATGCTACGTTCCTGGCTGTGCTCCCGCCGGTCCAGTGCCTGTTAGTTTTTGTTGTGCTATTGTTAATACATTAAACAAAGTATAATATAAATTTAAACCAGATGGAAAACTGTTAAACAATAAAAAGAAAAAGCCCATCATGAAATATTGCATCATTTTTTGTTGTTCCTGTTGTGGCCCCCCAACTGTCATCATTTTTTGTTGAGCATACATTGATAGTGCCATTATTATTGGTAGCGCACAAACATAGTCTCCATAAATTGGAACCTTAAATGGTAGATTAAATATTATATCAGGCGCTGAAAGATCTTTTATCCAAAACACGAACGGCTCACCGCGCAATTCTATTGTTGATCTAAACACTGTGAACAGGGCTATTAAAAGTGGCATCTGTAATAACATGGGAAGACAACTACCCAGGGGATTAACACCTTTTTTCTTATATAGCTCCATCGTTGCTTGGTTAAGCTTTGTTGGGTTGTTTTTGTATTTTTCTCTTAAGTTGTTAATCTCTGGCTGTATTCCCTGCATTGCTTGTGTAGATTGGTAACTTTTTTTTGTAAGCGGATATACAATCAGTTTTACCAATATTGAAAAAATAATCAAGATGACTCCGTAGTTGGGAATATAGCCATGCATTGATTTTAGTGTCCACAAAACACCTTTTGAAATTGGCCTGATTATTGTCCAGCCAAAATTCATTATAGACTCTAGGTTTGCGTTTAGATTTTTGATCCGGTCATATTCTAGGGGTCCCAAATAAAGTGAAACAGCAACTTTTTGGTCTGATGGTAACTCTATTCCGATGTTATACAACTCCTTTCCTTTGTTTGTTGCTGAAATCGTTGATCCCATGACCTGGTTGTTGCCATTGTCTAATAGGGCCGCAACAAAATATTTAGTTCTTATCGCGGCCCAAGTGGTTTGTCCTTTGTACTCGTTATTAAAAGCCTCTCCTGAGCCAGCCTTAACATCCAACAATTCTCCGCCTTGGTATAGATATGCTCCAAAATACGTTTTTTCAGTGGTGGTGTCTTTTTCTGTTGTTGGCAGCCCCCCAAACCAGCTGAACAAAAAACCATTGCCAAGTATATCTTTTGACACGCTTGAGATATCTATATCGATGTCCACTATAAAGTCCTCTGGGTAGAACGTAATTGATTTTGTAATTGGTTTTTGACCAAGCATATTTGTGTAGGTTATGGTTTTTGGGTCAATTAAATAAACGCTGTCAGTGGCCGCGCTCTGGACCCAGCCTTCTCGGGCGTTAACCATTTCACCATCTGCGCCTCGAAAACTTATTAACAGGTTGTCTCTGTTTTCTACTGTCGCAAGATCAACATAGGCGCTGTCGGGGGAGAGGTGCTTCTTAATTTTGTAAGACACAATAGATCCGCCGTTGGCAGAACTAAGTTTGGCTATATACAGGTCAGATTCTATAATAATTGTCTTGTCTTCTGTTGGGGTGGGCGCACTAAGATTAATTACAGAAAGTGGTTTGTTAATTATTTGGTTGTCATCTTTTTGGACCTCGTCATTAGAAACATCATTGGCCCCCTCATCTGTGTTCTCATATTCTGGCTGTGGTGGTGGTGAGACAATCTCCATATAATATGGGGTTAAAACCAAAACCAAGGTTATTAACAACAGGGCAGTAAGGGTGTTTCTATCCATAACGGCGTTTAGGGCTGTTTATTTTGGGTTACACCAAAAAAAACAGAGGTTTGGCCGCATTTAAATATTGAGAAAGGGTGGGGTAGTTGCAAAAATCTGTTTCTGGTGATGAAATACCTACGCAGATAGGACCTTGCGACCCTTTTTTCTTCTTCTGCGCAAAACGGCCCGACCACCAACGGTTTTCATTCTTGAGCGGAAACCATGTTTGTTTTTGCGTTTACGCCTACTTGGTTGATATGTTCTTTTCATAATATATACTTTAAAAAGCCGAGAAAGATACAAAACCCCAACAAACAACACAAAAACTAAAAACCAAACAAGGAAAGATAAAAAGACTTAGGAAAACAAAATAACCAAAGTAATTTATAGAAAATTAAAAAATGTGGAAAACCTGTGGACAAAACAAACAAACATGGCTAAAAACACCTGGAAACAAATAAAAGAAAACCTTTCTAACCAACTACCAGGGCATACAATAAGCACGTGGTTTGACCCGGTTAATCCGGTGGCTATTGACGGAGACGACCTAATACTAGAGGTTCCAAGCCAGTTTTTTTATGACTGGATTGAGTCGCACTATCGCCACCACATAAACAAGTCGATAGAAACGCTTGGGCTTAATAATGTTTCCACAAAGTTTATTATTTCAGCAGAAACACAGGAACTAAAAATAAACGAAAAACAAAACCTAACTCCTGTAAAAAAATCACCACTCATCCCTATTTTAAACAAAGATCATAGTTTTGAGGCTTTTATTGAGGGCTCAAACAATCAGTTTGCGAAAACCGCCGCAGAGGCCGTAGCAGAGAACCCTGGAAAACAATCATTCAACCCGCTTATTGTTTATGGTGGTACGGGCCTAGGAAAAACACACCTGTTACATGCTATAGGAAACAGAATTCTGGAAACGCAGCCCGATCGTAGAATTGTTATAGCAACAAGCGAAAAGTTCACACTAGACTTTGTGAATGGGTTAAGGAAAAACAGAACCATAGAGTTTGCACAGCAATACAGGCGAGCAGACGTTTTACTTGTTGACGATATTCAATTTTTCAGAGGAAAAGAGCAAACACAAGAACAGTTTTTCCACACATTTAATGAACTACACCAAGCAGGAAAACAAATTGTTTTAACCGCAGACAAATACCCCGGCGAGATGCAGGGCCTACAAGATAGGTTGTTATCTAGGTTTCAGTCTGGGCTTTCTGTAGATATTCAGCCGCCAGACTTTGAGGTTCGCGTTGCTATTCTTCTGGATAAGGCCGAAAGAAATGGGGTAGACCTCCCCTATGATATAATTGAATTTATCGCTACGCATATGCGTAGCAACATAAGAGACCTCGAGGGTACAATCATAAGACTGCTCGCAAGGTCATCTCTAATGAACCAAGACATTGACCGAGATCTTGTTCAGGAGGTTGTAAAAGAACGCATTGGGAGCAGGCCCACTAGGGATCTTTCTATGGAAGACGTTGTAAGAAAAGTATCGGAACTGTCTGGAATACCAGAAGACGACATTGTTGGAAAAAGCAGAAGAAAAGAAATTGTAGAGGCGAGACAAACGGCAATGTTTTTATGTAGAAATATTTTAGATGGCTCTCTAAGCAGTGTGGGGATGTATTTTGGTGGGAGAGACCACACCACGGTTATGCACGCGATTAAAACAATTGAAGAAAAAAAGTCAAAAAAGAAAAATATAAACGAACACATTACCCAAATAACACAAGAACTAAGCTTTTTCTAGTTAGACAAACAGAGTTCTTTTATAACCGCAGAAAATTCACTTAGGTTATATATATACTAAGGCTTGAGGAATTGAACGTTATATACCAACTTGTGGTTTTACTTTGTTTTTTTACCGCAACCACAGCACAAATAAGTTTTCCAAGCACAAAAATCCACTATACCATATCTGGAGACACCCTTAGCCAACCATATTATAGAAACATTAGTATAGACAGTGTCTCTGAAAACATTAGGTATGCGATTATATCTTTACACGGTGATGGCAGAAATGCTTATGAACATTTTAACATAATTACACAGGCAGCGGCCAGCGCCGGGGTCGAAGACTCTACAATTTTATTGGCGCCCCTTTATCCGTTTCAAGATGACATTAATCAATACAGCCTTGGTGATGATGTGTTGTATTGGTCTGACAGTGACTGGAACGCAGGAGACCTATCAAGAAACACACAATCCAACCCAAGACCGTTTAGGATAAGCTCCTTTTCCACGATGGACACAATTTATCACAGGCTGACTGAAAATAACCCAAACATAGAAAGAATCGTTTTAACGGGCCATTCTGCGGGGTCTCAAATGGTGGTTCGTTATGCAGCGGGAGGTAGGGCCCAAGAGATGCTAAACAATTTGGGGGTTGAGTTTGTTTATATTCCCACAAACACACCATCCTTTCTTTATTATGATGACAATAGGGTTTTAAACCAGGGCGCGGATGTGTTTGAGTTTGGGCCAACAGACTGTGGGTCTGCAAGCCAATATAAATACGGCCTAGACAACCTAAATCAATATATGGAAACAACGGGGGAGACCCACATCAAAGAAAACTATGGTTTGGCGAATATTACCTATCTTGTTGGTCAATATGATTTTGGAGGGCAAACCAATACCTGCGCAAGGATGGTGCAGGGCAACAGTCGCCTTATTAGGACACATGTTTATTTTTCATATATTGGTTTTTTTTATGGAGACAGCATTTATAATAAACATCGTATGGCTGAAATTCCATCAGCCTATCACGAGTTTGATCAAATTATTTTTACTGACTGCGGAGCGAACGCTTTATTTGGTGTTGGCGACTGTGATTTATATGCCGACGGCTCTCAACTATTTAACCATCGGCCAAACGCTATAGCCGGCGAAGACCAACTTGTAAACCCAGGAGAACTGGTTTTGTTAGATGCTTCTGAAAGCTACGACCAAGATGGTGAAATAGAGACCTACAGCTGGACACAAGTATCAGGGAGCCCCACAAACATTGAGTTCTCAGATAGCGTCGCTGCTCAGCTTACAATGCCGGGTGGGGGAGAAAATATTGACATAGAGTTGGTGGTTGTTGACAACGAACTAGCCTCTGGAACAGACACGGTAAGGCTTGTGTTTAATCAACCGCCAAGCGCAGATGCCGGCGATGACCAGCAGGTCGGTTATTCTTCTGTTGTAATATTAGACGGAACACAAAGCTCCGATACAAATGGGGAAGTTGATGGGTTTTTGTGGGAACAATTAAGCGGAGACCCTGTTTCTGTTTTTTCTGCCGACCAGGCAATTGCAACCTTTTATTCTCCCAACATTGAGACCGCCCTGTCTTTTGTGCTTTTGGTTTTTGATGAACAAGGCCTTAGTGACAAAGACACGGTAAATATTTTTATTTCATCGCTGTCTATTAATACCGGAGGCAAAGAAAAAGATAGAATATCGTTATTTCCCAACCCGTTCAATTCTATGCTTTTTATTAATTATTTCAGCCAAAGCGGTTTTAAAACAAGGGAGGTCACTGTGTATAATATTATAGGTGAAAAAATAATCAACTGGGACATTTCTAGTAAAAACAGTGAAAACAGCTTTATTTATTGGGGGGCAAAAGATGAGCGTGGATTTGAAATTAGGTCTGGTTTATATTTTGTGCGTCTTGAGAGTGATAACAGTTCAATTATAAAAAAGGTTACCTACTTGAAATAATGATCCACGGTTTGTGCAAAAAAACAATATTAATAACAACGCTGTTTTCATATTTATTTGGGCAAGACCCAATCATTAGTGTTTGGTATATTGGAACCAGGGTCGCTGGCGGCGGACCATATAATCACTATATTGAACTTTTCAACCCAACTGAAGAACAAATAAACCTCAGCCAATATGCCCTCATAAAAGGTCATGGGCAGAGCAACAACGTTGAACAACAGGCGGGCTGGGGAAACACCCTTAGTAATTCGGGTGTCTCGTTTAACAGGCTCCCAAACTTTATTTTATTTCCAGGCCAATCCTACGGGGTTTCTAGAGACGTGTCGCACGAAAGCCTTCAAAACCATGCTGACCTTATTCTAGAGGACGAGGGTGTTTTGTCGATTAGTGGTGACGATGCGGTCGGGCTTTTTAAGGGTGAGGGGGGCCTCGATGCTGTCCTGGCTGCTTCTGACAGCATTCCCATTGACTGTATCGGCAGCCCATATGAAGACCCAGGTCAGGGGTGGCAAGTGTCGGGAGAGATTGGCCCACCAAACTCAACCAACACCACCGGTTATGGTGTTACGAGGTTTGCGATTTTAACCAGAAAACCCAGTGTCTGTTATGGCAACGCTGGCAACTGGAATGGTTCACGTGGTTGTGTCACAGACAGTTGTACAAACTGGATAACAGACACCCCGCAAACAACATATAATGAAAGCGAATGGGACGTTCACGCTTGTTACTATCCAGACGCAGATGGAAACACGGGGCCGGGGTATGAGCCAGACACAAATCCAAACTGCGATGAAGACATATTGGTAATGGCGGCATATACAAATACGTGTGAGCTTTCTGAAAACCAAAGCCCAACATCCAGCGCAGGCGCTGACCAAACAGTAAGCTATAACCAACAGGTCACACTTGACGGCTCTGGAAGCTCTGACCTGGATGGCACTATAGCGTCTTACCAGTGGTCTCAGATATCGGGAACAAGTGTTGCGCTGAGCACCCCAGACCAAAACACAACAATATTTACATCACCGAACGAAGAAGGACCTCTTTCATTTAAGCTCGTGGTGACCGACAATGAATCTGCCACCGACACAGACACAGTAGGCATAATTATTGTTAATACAAACACCGATCCGGTGGCTAGTGCTGGAGAAGATCAGTCGGTTGGTTTTAGTGAGTTGGTCACACTTGACGGCTCTGGAAGCTCTGACCTGGATGGCACTATAGCGTTTTACCAATGGTCTCAGATATCGGGAACAAGTGTTACGCTGAGCACCCCAAGTGAGGCAATAACAACACTCACCTCTCCCACGGAAGAAAACATACTGGTGTTTGCGCTCTCTATAACAGATGAGCTCGGAGGCACAGACAGCGACACTGTTTCTGTGTTGGTACAAAACACCACCGCATCTATTGATGAAAACCTAATTCCTGGAGAGTTAAAACTTTTTGGAAACCACCCAAATCCATTTAACCCAAAGACAGAGATAGTGTTTCAGGTTTTAAAACAAACAGATATAAAGCTGGCTATATATAATGTTTATGGACAGCGCGTGTGGATAAAAAACCTTAGTCAAAGGGAAAAAGGGCTCTGTCGTGTGCCCTGGGCTGGGAAGACAGCTCAAGGAAAACCGGTGGTCAGTGGTATATATTTTTATCGTGTCAGGGTAGGCGATAAACATCTATTAGGTAAAATGTCACTCGTTAAATAACTAATACAAAACCAAAAGGCAAAACTTATTTTTAAAAAAAGACTGATAGGCCTTTATTTGTTTTCAAGCGTCACGGCTCTTTTTGGGTTTGATACTGTGACAATATCTGGAACCGTTTTTGACGGTTCTAGCAGCCCCCTTCCTGGTGCAAATATTATGTTAACCAACAGCCCTTACGGCGGGGTCACCAACTTAAGGGGTTTTTACAGTATTGAGGTTCCAATAAGCGCCGTTTCTGACAACAGGGCAATGATAAGAGCATCTTTTATTGGCTTTCGATCTGCGGTTGACCCGGTATTGTTTTCAGGGGAAAAAGAGACCACCGTTGACTTTGTTCTTGTTCGGGACGTTCTTGGACTTGAAGCCGTGATCGTTACCGGCCTAGGTGGCCTAGAGGAAAAGAAAAAACTAGGCGTATTAATTGAATCCGTAAAACCAGAGGCTGCTCAAAAATCAGGAGAAACAAATATTATAACAGCGCTTAGGGGAAACGTCCCGGGCCTTGAAATTAGAAAAACAAGTGGTGACGCGGGAACCAACGCATACTTTAGGATTCGTGGAACCGGGACAATCTCAGGGGGCCACGAGCCCTTAATTATTATTGACGGATCGCCGGTAAACTCTAGCACCAGGACTGTTGGGGGCGACGAGTCTGTTCAGAGCCCAAGAAATAGATCTGAGGCCTCCTCTAGAACGTCCGACATTAACATTGACGACATTGCCTCTATTGAGATTTTGAAGGGAGCCGCGGCATCGGCAATTTATGGGTCTCGGGCTTCAAACGGGGTGATACTTATCACAACAAAAAGTGGAAAAACGGGCAAGATGCAGATCACCTACAAAACCCAGTATGGGATTAGTGGAATCAATAAAAACTATCCGCTTCAAGCCTGGTTTGGGCAGGGGGCAGGTGGAGACAAAATTATAAACTCAACATTTAGCTGGGGTCGGCCGCTAAACACCTCAGGAACTCCGTGGTATAATCCCGACCTACAAGAAGATAAAATATATGACCACCTTGGTTCCATATCTGGACTAGGCCTAACAAACGAACAAAGCCTTATCACCTCCGGTGGAAACGATAAAACAACTTTTTATCTTTCATTTGGCAGGGCCTATGAAAAATCACACTGGATAGATTGGGGTAGCTACAAAGACCTTGTCCCAACCACCTATGGACACGAACCAAACAGAGAAACACCCTCTGACTATACGCGCTATACGATCAGGCTTAAGGGCAGCCACCTACTTCGTAAAAACCTGACTCTCTCTAGCAGTATTTCCTATATCAAAGTAGAAACAAACAATATAGCAAGGGCCCACACCACAGATGGCATCGGCCGGGGACTACTTGCCACGCCGCCAGATTTTAATTTATTGCCCTATTTGAATCCACAAACACAATACCACCGGTCTTCAACAAACGAATCACCTACTGTGCCACAAGGACCCCACTCTTGGAACAACCCGTACTGGGTCTTGTTTGAGATGATGCAAGAACAAGAACTAAACCGGTCCTATGGAAATATTAAAATAGATTATAAACCAATTGACTGGGCAACAATAAGCTATAATGTTGGTGCCGATTATTCATTTGATAAGCGACTTGACCTGTTGCCAATTGGTACATACAGGAACGGCGGCATTGGGAGAATGTTTAGAAACCTAAATAATAGTCTAGAGTGGGATGCAAACCTTATCATATCCTTTGATGGAAACGCTCTTTTTGGTAGACCAACAAAACTAACAATAGGGCACAACCTGAACAGTAGATCATCAAACACAATAAAAAACCTTGGCAACGAGCAAACTGTCCCAAATTATTTTCAAATGGAAAACTTTTCCAGCCAAACAATCACGGAATATATATCCCTGATTAATACAGAGTCTGTTTTTGCGCAGGTAACACACGACATACTAGATGAGATTTATCTAACAGCGGCTCTACGGCAAGATGGATCATCTACCTTTGGCCCCGCAGACAGAAACCACTTGTTTAAAAAACTTAGCGGAGCATGGGACTTTACAAAAAGGTTCACAATTCCACTTGTTAACTATGGAAAGATTCGGGCAGCATATGGTGAAGCCGGGGAACAGCCAGAGGTATACAGTATCTACTCCGGTTATGTCTCTGATAACATTGGCTATTTTGAAAACAAAGTAAGCCTTGGTAAGGCGGGGGTCTATGGTGGGGTTCTTGGATATGTATCAGACTCCAGGCTTGGGAACCAGGCAATACGGCCGGAAAAAAGGACAGAAAACGAAGTTGGTTTAGATCTGGAGCTTTTAAACAACAGACTTGGGCTTAGTTTGACAGGGTATAAAGCCACAAGCAATGACGTTATTTTTACGATGGATGTTGCACCCTCAACGGGGTCAGACACATACACCGCTAACGGGGCCATTATTGAAAACAGGGGCCTAGAGTTTTCTCTTAATGGAAACATCGTTGACAAAAAAGGTTTCAAATGGAGCTCACGCTTTATCTATGCCAGAAACGACAACATGTTGGTAGAAATGAACGGCGTCACAAAAGAGTCTGCACAGTTTTTAGAGCCTTCCAATATACCAACTGATCAGCTTTCCAAGTTTACGTTTGTTGCGCCTGGCCACCCAATTGGTGAGTTTAGAGGCTACAGCTGGGCCAGGTTTGGCTATGGAATTATAGCAACCGACCGAGACGAAAGCGGAAACACAATATATGTAAACATTGACTCTGTCTATGCCGGAAAGTGGAAAAGGAATGATGTGTATGTACAACAAGATGGTCTGCCCGATGTTAACTGGCAAACCTCCGAGGGCGAGGCCGGCGGCTACCTGTGGAGCGGCTATAGCCCAAATCCAGACTGGACAGGAAGTTTTTACAATGAGATAAAAATTTCTAACAACATCAGCATGTCTTCTTTGGTTGATATTAGCTCCGGTGGTTATGTAGTGAACTACACAAAAAACAAACTAAACGAGGTTGGGACCCACAAAGAAACGCAGCTGCGCTACCACGAACTGTTTGATGACCCAGCCTGGGACGGTTATGAAGAGGGTGTTTCCACAGAGTGGGGAGAGGGGTTGTTTTCGGAGCTATTAAACAACGGACACCGCGCAATTGGCCCCGGGGCAGAAAGTGAGATCAAGTACGACGAATCCTTTTTTACATCAACGATGGGAACAGCGACAGACATTATTAACAATATTGAAAGCGCGGGCTATGTTAAACTAAGGGAGGTTTCTATTTCCTATAGAATTGAGCCGGGTAAAATCAAAACATATGGTCTAAGCGGGGCGGACATAAGGCTAAGCCTTAGGGACCTTGTTACAATATCAAAATATTCAGGCTGGGACCCAGAAACCAATATGATGCAAAACAGAATATCTGGTGAGGATTATTTTAACCAGCCTCAAACATGGGGCGCCAACCTGTCTCTATATTTAAGGTGGTAGTGGTGCAGTATGTAAAAATGATAATTTTATTTTTTTGCTTGTGTCTTGTGCCTGGGTGTGAAGACTTTTTAACTGGTGAAAACCTTGACAGCAACCCAAACAAGGTTGACGATGTTGACCAGGTTTCTGTGGAGGCTCTTTTTGTGGGCTCTCAGGTAACCCTGTATGGGGTGATGGAGGGATACCTTAGCAGGTTGGTTACTATGTTTATGCAGCAACTAGGTGGACAGCTATATAGCCACGCGGATGATTATAAGTGTGCGCCGCTTGACTGGCGGCTGGATGATAGGTGGTCAGATTTATACGGAACAGGTGGACTTGTAGATCTTAGAACAATACAAGAAAAATCAGAAACACAGGAAAAATATATATTAAAAGGTGTTTCACAGATGTGGGAGGCACTGATTTTTAGCACAGCCGCTGACCTGTGGGGCGACCTGCCGTATTCACAGGCTGTTAATTCATTATATAATGAGCCAGCGTTTGACTCACAAAGGAGCATCCACGATGCTGCAATAACCCTAATTGACCAGGCAATAGATAATATTGAAAAAGGTCAGGATTTTTCAAGTTTGAACGATTTTACATTTAGTGGAAACCAAGAAAAATGGATGTCGTGCGCTCGAACACTGCAGGCGAGGATTACACTTAATTGGGCAGAGGTAAATGGGGCAGAGGCCTATGGCCAAGCTTTGGCACTGGCAGAACAGGGAATCAGCGATGTCTCTGGGGCCAGCGACTGGAGACCGTTTCACCAAGCAGGAAGTGATGGTGAGGAGTCAATCTGGCACCAGTTTTTTGATGAAAATTTATATGTAATGGGTGCGGGACTTTTGTTGGTGGACATGTTAAAAAAAGACAACGATGGCAGGCTGACGATTTATTTTGATCCAGAGTCTGCGTTTAACGACTCTGTTGTTGGAATTTCTCCCGCAAGCGGAATTCCACCATATGCCTCACAGCTAAACCAGCTTACTGTTGGCTCAGAGAGCTGGGGCGTTGAGTGGGTTTCCTGGCACGAGAACCAGTTTATTATTGCTGAGTGTCAGTATAATTTGGGCCAAGAACAGGCAGCCTTGGCCACGTTAAACAATATTCTTTTAAATCTTGAACAGCGGTGGCAAGTATTCGACCCAGCCTGCCAGTTGCCCAGGTATGTGAACATAAGTGGGGACGAGCTAATAGCCGCAATCATGAATGAAAAATATAAGGCGATGTTTTTAAATATGCAGACCATGTCAGACTGGAGGCGTACCGGTTATCCAGTTTTTGAGGATAGAAACGGCAACAGCACAGAATGTGAAAACGGCACCCCAAGAAGATTGTTATATCCAGAGCTGGAAAAGAAAACAAACTCTAACGCACCAACAGGTGATTCAATTTTTGAGAGAGTAGAAAATGACCCAAACTAAAACAGCCCTCTGTGCACTTTTTGTTTCCTTTTGTTTTTGTTCTGAGGTTGACCAGGTGTCTCCCCCATGGGGTTTTGTTTTTAAAGACTGGTCAGGAGAGCCGGTGGATGTTATTGTATATATTCCAAGTGGGGCCCATAAAAACACAGAAATTTTAATGGTTGTTCCCGGGGCCTCGAGAGACACACAGCGGTTTCATGCATCGTGGCTATCGCTTGCGAAAGAAGACACGTTTGTGGTTGTTACAATTGGGGCCAGTAAAAAACACTTTCCGGATGAGTACTCGTATAACGCTGGGAACGTTCTTGATGAGGTGGGAAATCTTGTGGGTGATGACAAATGGCTTTTCAATGCGATTGAAAAAATATTTAACAGGGTGAAGGAAAACCACGGATTTAAAACAGAAAAATTTCACCTGTTTGGGCACTCTGCTGGCGGCGGATTTGTACACCGCTATATGTTGTTTATGCCGCAGGCTCCGGTTGTAAAAGCGGTGGCCGCAAACCCAGCCTTTGTAACGCTTCCAGATAGAAGAGTGGGATATCCATTTGGACTAAAAAATATTCCAATTAACGACAGGATGATCGGCCAATGGCTCGAGAAAAAGATGGCAATAGTTTTAGGAGCCGATGACACCGGCCCAAGGTCAAAACCCCTGAGCAATGGCCCACAGGCGAAAAGGCAGGGCCCCAGCTGTTTATCTCGAGGTAAAAGGTTGTTTAGAGAGGCAAAAAAAGAGGCAAAAAAACGAGAAGTAAATTTTGGTTGGAGCCTTAATATTGTCCCAAGGGTTGGACACGATAATAGGCTGATTGCGCCCCATGCGAGAAAATTTCTGTTTAATTAGAACACAAAAGATCAATGCCAAAAAAAGAAAAACATAAGAAAAACCTGGCAATGCCCCTGGGGCCTATTTTGGGGTTTTTTGTTGGGATTATATCAATATATCAGGGGCTTGATATTGTTGCGGGGATCACTCTCTGGATTACGATTTGGACGGCCGCCTGGTGGGTGTTTGAGGCGGTTCCTATTCCGGTCGCATCGCTGGTTCCTCTTTCTATGCTCCCACTTTTTGGGGTCCTAAGCTCGAAGCAGGTTGCGCAGGCATATGGGCACAAACTGGTTTTGCTTTTATTGGGCGGGTTTTTATTGTCTAGGGCAATGGAAAAATCAGGGGCCCACAGAAGAATTGCCCTAAAAATGGTTTCGCTGTGTGGCGGAGGAGGTGGAAAATCGTTGATCCTTGGGTTTATGGTTGCCTCTGCCGGGCTAAGCATGTGGATATCAAACACGGCCACAACCCTTATGATGCTTCCTATGGTGATTGCTGTCTTGGATGGGGCAGAAGATAAAAAAATTCGGGTGCCGTTACTTCTTGGTGTGGCCTTTGCCGCAAACGTCGGTGGAATAGGAACCCCGATCGGAACGCCGCCCAACATGGTAATGATTGGATATTACGAGACAATAAAAGGAGTGGAGATTTCATTTTTAGAGTGGATGCGGGTTGGTGTTCCTATTTCAATCACAATGGTTGTTTTGATCTGGTTGTGGTTAAGTAGAAATGTAAAAACCAAATCCAGGGTCCCCCTGCCAAGCCCCGGTGTTTGGCGAAAAGAAGAAAAAAGAACCATGGCCATTTTCTTTTTTACTGCTCTTGCGTGGATGACAAGATCGGCCCCGCTTGGCGGTTGGAAAAGTTTTTTTGGGCTCATCTCTGAAAACGATGTAGGTCTTTATAATATTTTGGCTAATGCAAACGACGCCAGTGTTGCCTTTATTGCTGTTATTGTGTTGTTTTGTATTCCAAGTGGGAACAAAAAAAATGAAAAACTATTAGACTGGGAAACAGCAAATAAGATTCCCTGGGGCCTTATCATTTTGGTTGGCTCCGGTATTTGTCTTGGCACAGCAATCTCAGAGTCCGGCCTAAGCGAGCAAGCGGCCAAGCTGCTTACGGGAATCGACAAGTTAAAAACCGTGGTTGTTATTTTATGTGTTGCCCTGCTTGTAACCTTCATGACAGAGATTACAAGCAACACAGCCACAACCGTGATACTGATGCCAATACTGGGTGTGGTTTCCACGGCAAGCGGCATAGAGCCAACACTTATTCTAATTCCAGCAGCAATTAGCGCCAGCTGTGCGTTTATGCTGCCAGTGGCTACAATGCCAAATGCGGTGGTTTATGGTACGGGTGAGTTTTCCATTAAAAGAATGGTCAAGGAAGGGTTTGCCCTAAACCTCGTTGGGTCCCTGGTTGTAACAGCCGTTTGCTACTCTATTTTGTTTTAAAACCCAACTCAAATCAAACAAAACCCCGGTTTCAATCAAAAACTTGACCCAATGGTCAACAGACATTAAATTATTCATGGATATAGGATATTTGCGGGCGAATTAATAGTATCTTTTTCCACAGCACATACCAAACTAGACTTAAAGGACTAACTATTCTATTAGGGAATTAGTGGATGAAAAAAAGATATCTCGTTTTTGAATTATACTTAAGCCAGTCTTTTCCACGCCTCTTTTCCGGGGGTGCTTCCTCTTAATGGAGTTTAGTTTAGCAAGACAATACTATTATAATATGGTTAATCAAGGAGAGTAAACATGTATCGCAATACACTAACTACTATAACATCAATCTTAGTCTTAACACTTAGCCTGGCTTTTTCTCAGGTTGTGATAAATGAGATTCATTTTAACCCAGCCTCTTCTCAAGGCAGTGACAACTACTATGAGTTTTTAGAGCTTCACAATCCCGGTGCTACAGACATTGACATGTCCGGATATAGCTTCACCGAGGGGATCAGTCATGTTTTCGCAGACGGAACAACTCTCGCCGCAGGTGGATATTTTGTGCTTGCAAAAAACGCGGAGTATTATACAGGAAGCACCCAGTGGGGAAGTGGCTCTTTAGGTAACTCTACAGAAGATATTGAGATCATTGCTAACGATGGGGTTGATGGTAACGCTGATGGTGACTTTGATGACCTTGGGGTTGATAATAATAGTGATGGTGACTTTGATGACCCAGGTGTAGACGCCAACAGTGATGGCGACTATGATGATGAAGGTGACACCCAGCCTGATGTTGCCCCTGTTGACACCGCTCCAACGGTTGTTGACTATGTAGACTATGAGTTTGGTGACTATGGTGAGGTACATGGCGGCGCTGATGGCGGCGGCGGATCTCTAGAGCTTATAGACGCGGCATCAGATAATAGCCTTGCCGCAAGCTGGCAAGTTAGCTGGGTCGTTGGTGGAACCCCAGGAGCAGCAAACTCAACAGAGCCAGACTTTACTGTAATGACAATTTATAATATTCAACACACTACAGACGCTACCGGTGTCTCTCCTCATCTTGATGAGCAGGTACAAACCACAGGAATCGTCACAGGCGTAGACCGCCTAGGCTTTAACTCCGCGTTTGTTATACAAGACGGATCAGGATCATGGAACGGGATCTACTGCTGGTGGGGCGCTGATGCTGATGTTATGGTTGGTGACGAGGTTACGGTTCGGGGAACCGTGGCCGAATACACCGCAGGTGGGGGAGACGAATCAAAATCCATGACCCAACTAGTTGCCGGAAACATTGTCTCTGTAAACTCAACCGGGAACACCCTTCCTGCTGCTGTTGAGCTAGACATAGAAGATGTGGGAGCTGAGGAATACGAGGGCGTGCTTGTTACCACATCTGGTAGAGTAGTTGCGGCTGTTAATGATGACAGCTATGGAGAATGGAGAATTTCAAATAATTTAGACGCGAGCGATACAGACGCGGACACGATTAATGTGAACGACAGGTTTGCTGTCACTGATCCTGCTTTTGGAACAATCGCAACCGTGACTGGACCACTAAACCAGTGGAGCGGGTCTACCAACTCAGGCCCAAGCTGGAGAATTGAACCGGCTTCAGAGGCTGATGTTGAGATAGCATGTGTAAACGCTAATCTTACAATTTCAGTTGAAATGCTTGACAGTTTTGGTGATGGCTGGAACGGTGGCTACTATGAGATTCGTGGTCCCTCGGGATCAGTGGTGGGAACAGGCGCCCTAGAAAATGGCTGGTCTGCGGTAGACACCTATTGCCTGTTTGAGGCAGCCTTTTTCATTTATGTTATAGCAGATGGACCATATATGTATCCTGAAGAAATTTCTTTTAACGTAAGGGACGCGTTTGGTAACTACCTGGTTTCAGGTGGTGTGGCTAACAGTGGTATGTTTGATTATGCTTTTACCGTAACCGGGGTCAATGAGACAACCGGGTGCATGGACCCGACAGCTGTAAACTATGACTACAGCGCGGCCGTTGATGATGGTTCTTGTTATTACTATGGGGATATTTGCGCGGACCCAATCGCAATGAGCGGCAACACCGGCGTTGCTGCATCAGACGCTGACCAGTGGTTTTCCTATACCGCTGCTGCAACCGGCAACATGACCGTAAGCTCTGTTGGCCAAACAGAAGAAGACACATACTTGGTTCTCCTAAGCAGTTGTGATATTGGATATGAGTATGAGGTTGATCCAACCACCGGTGACACCTTATATGTAACAGAATATTTTGAAGACCTTATCGCGACAAACGATGATTTTAACTCCGTTACTGGCGTTTATCAGTCAGAGGCAACCATTTGTGTGGT
>Ga0207992_1000664_pt1 | contig 16674 bp, 14 predicted proteins | sample ETN02SmetaG_FD_185788 | JGI IMG/M metagenome (GOLD analysis project Ga0207992, IMG submission 185788) | Marine microbial and viral communities from oxygen minimum zone, Eastern Pacific Ocean - ETNP2014F10-02SV255 (SPAdes) (version 2) | ecosystem: Environmental > Aquatic > Marine > Oceanic ...
GTTGTGGTCCATGAGTTAGCCCCATTGGGTGGTATGTAACAGACTCCGGCTCAATGCCTTTTCTACTCATAAAATTGCCCTCAACGTAAAATATCAACTCTTCGGAATCAACATTGCTGTGAGCATAAGGAGCTGGTATCGATTTCTCATGATAGTCAAATAACCGGGGGACAAAAGAGCAAACAACAAAACCTTTTGATTGAAATGTCTGATGAACTGGCGGTGGCTGGTGTATCTTACCAGTTATTGGCATAAAATCTTTAATGTTAAATGTCCAGGGATAGTAGTATCCGTCCCAGCCTATTAAATCAAAAGGATGGTGTTGATATTGGTATGATTGTATGATGCTATCATATTTTACATTTACTATTGCTGAAGAATTTTCTTTAGGATCATTAAATTTAGGTGTAACTATATCTCTCTCTGAAAAAGGGGAGTGTTCTAACAGTTGACCAAATTTATTTCGATATCGTTCAGGGGTTTCTACGGGAGATACTGATTCTATAATTAAAACTTTCATAGGCTCAGTTATTTCTAGTTTCCATATTATTCCACGTGGGATAACAACATAATCACCTACTGAAAGATTCAAACAACCAAAATTAGACCTAAGTATTCCCTCTCCTGATTTTATAAATAATATTTCATCCGCGTATGCATTCTTAAATAGATTTTTCATAGATGTATCAATATGGCACTTAGAGACCTTTATGTCTTCATTAAGAAACAAGGGCACCCTAGAAGAGATTGCATCTCCCTGAGAGTTTATAAACTCAGTTTTTAGATGATAGTGTTTGTGTAATTTTGAAACGAGTTTAATCTTATTCTTAATTGGGGTCCCAATTTTCGTTATTGCAGTTGGCGGATTAACATGATAAATATTAGAATACATATGGCTAAAGCCTTCTCTACTAACGAGCTCCTCCCAATATAGATTACCACTGGCATCTTTGAATTGGATGTGTCTCTTATTTGGTATTTGACCTCTTTTTTGATAAAATGGCATATCTAATTATATAATTTTATTTTCCAAAACACCTAATTTTTCTATTTCCATTCTCACCACATCATTTTTTTTAAGCCATCCACCGGTATTCTCAGGACGTAGTTCAAGAATACACCCGGTCCCGACAGTCCCTGACCCAATGTATTCTCCAGGAATTAATTTTGTGTTCATACTAGCACGCTCAATCATTTTTCCAAAAGAGTGATAAAGGTCGTTAGTATTACCATCTGAAATTTTTTTATCATTTACATGGCATGTCATTCTTAGGTGTAGTTTCCTATTTTCATCCCAGGAATCTTCCAGTTCATCTGGTGTCACCATATATGGCCCAAAACTAGATGCAAAATCTTTCCCCTTTGCTGGCCCGAGGCTCATAGGCATTTCTTCTCGCTGCAGGTTTCGTGAGGACCAGTCATTTAAAATAGTATACCCGGCAATCACATTTTCTGCATGCTCAGACTTAATATCTGTACCACCATTTCCAATGATAATAGCAAATTCTAATTCAAAATCTAACTCTGTTGTTTTGGAAGGATAAGGAATTTCAGCCCCATGGCCATAACAGCAATTTGGATTGGAGAAATAAAATATAGGTATCTTGTACCAGTCAGGATTCATTTCTAAACCGCGGAGCTTTCTAGCGGCGCGGACGTGTTGCTCGAATGCATAAAAGTCTCGGAAGGCGGGCGGGTCAGGTACTGGAGGTAGAATAACTAAATCGGATTCGTTATAAGAAAAAGAATTGATATCCAAATTAATAACATAATCCTCTAACTGTTTTAATATTGAATAATTATTATTCCAGGTCATTAGACTTTCTTTTAAAGTTTTAGGGATTGATAAAAAATGATCATTATTCTGATTATCACTAATCCACTGTGCTGCATTGCAAATATCCACGATTCGGTTTTCAATCTTAAAACCAAATCGAGGTGAAGGATTATTATTTACTGAGTATGTTAATAATTTCATTTTTTGGATTTTCTATTCATTGTGTTAAAGGTTGCCACGAAGGGCCTGCTCCCTTTCGATGGATTCAAATAATGCTCTAAAGTTACCTTTGCCAAAACTATTGGATCCTTTTCGCTGTATGATCTCATAAAAAAGTGTGGGCCTGTCTTGAATTGGTTTGGTAAATATCTGCAACATATATCCATTGTCATCTGAATCCACAAGAATACCTAATTCTGCAAGAATATTTATATCTTCTTGTAAATAACCAACTCTTTCTGTAAGTGTATCATAATAAGATGTAGGGGTTGGTAAAAATTCAATTCCATTTGACCTTAATTTTTTTACTGTTTTAATAATATTTTTTGTAGACAATGCTACATGTTGAACTCCCGCACCTTTATAATAATCTACAAATTCTTGAATCTGAGACTTTTTTAGTCCATCTGCTGGTTCGTTAATGGGCATTTTGATTTTCTCGTTTTCATTGGCCATGACGATAGATCTGAGAGAGCTGTATTCAGTTGAGAGATCCTTATCATCAACGGACCAAAATCGGTGCCATCCAAAAATTTTTTCATAAAAGTCACACACTGGCTGCATAATGCCGTCAGGCTGGTTCCCTACTACATGATCAATATGAATAATACCAACTGAGTCAGTTGTAATATCCGATTCCATTTCTACATACCCAGGAAGAAATACACCATTATAATTATTTCGTTCCACAAAAGTATGTGTGGTGTCACCATAGGTTTTAATAGTTGCAACGACTGCTTCGCCTTTATCATCTTCAATCATTTTTGGTTTGCTAACGCTTTTAGCTCCTCTTGTTGTGGTTTCTTTCCAGGCATTTTCTGCATTATCTACTGAAAAAGAAACGTCCTTTATTCCGTCTCCATGCTTGTCAATGTGTTGTCCTATTTGTGTGCCTGATATTAAAGGAGAGCTTAGCACAAACTGCACCTGATTTTGCTTCATAACGTAGCTAACCTTTTCACGATTCCCCGTTTCAAGTCCCATATAGCCAACTGGTTGAAACCCAAAAGCATTTTTATAATAATGAGATGCCTGCTTAGCATTGCCGACATAAAGCTCGCAATGGTCAAAAGAGTTGATCTTATAATTATTCATAATATTTTCAATATCAAAGGAATGATTTCAGAGCGTCAATAAACCGACTGTTTTCTTTTTCAGTACCTATAGATATGCGTATACTATTTTCCCATCCAAAAGATGAGAGCCTCCTAACAATTATTCCTTTTTCTAATAGGTTATTTGATATGAATTTAGCTTCTTTGCTATCTTTCCATATAGTTGTAATAAAATTTGTATAGCTTGGAATATAATTTATCCCAAGCGCATCAAACGCATTGGATAAATAATTAATTCCAATATTATTCATCTTAATAGTTTTATCTAAAAATTTAGAATCATCCAATGCGGCAACCCCCGCATACTGAGCAGGTAATGAAGGCTCAAATGGTGGTTTTACTTTATTCAGGTTTTCTACAAGCTCTTTATGTGCGAAACCATATCCTAATCGCAAACCGCCTAAACCATATGCTTTTGAAAATGTTCTGAGTGTGATAACGTTATCATAGCGATATTGCATAGAGTCAGGATAGTCAGGTTGATATTTTGCAAATTCGTAGTATGCCTCATCTAGAATAATTAATACTCTCTCTGGAACATGTGAATAAAACTGATCAAAGTCAGATTTATTTATATAAGTCCCCATAGGGTTATCAGGGTTAGCAATATATATTATTTTTGTATAGTCTGTTATTTTTTCGGCCATTAGTTCAAGGTTATAGTGATAATCTTTCATTGGGACCCAGTGCACTTTTCTTCCAGATGCATTTGCTAAAACTCGAAATCCAATGAAAGAACCTTCGGCCGTTATTATTTCATCATCATTGAGCAAAAATGTTCTCATAATTGTAGACATTATCCCTTCAGATCCTGCGCCAATAACTACGTTTTCTTTTTTGATGTTAAATATTTTAGCTAATTTATTTCGGAGGTTATAGCCTGAGGCATCAGGATATCGGTTTAGGCTATTATATGTATCTTTTATGGCTTCTATAGCTAGTGGGCTCGCACCGTGTGGGTTTTCATTTGATGATAATTTTATATATTTTTTATTTCCACTTTCTATCCTGGCCTCATGGATAGATTTACCTGGTTTATACCTCTCAAGTTTTTTTATGTATGGTGGTACAAGTGGCATATTAGATATTTAAGCCTTGTTTCATATTTAAAGGTTTACACCATTAAATTTAGGCCTATAGATATTAATGAAGTTATTCAATAGCAAAAAATTTATTCTGTCACTATCTGTTTTCTATGGAATATATAATATTTATTCATGTGCTGCGATTCAATCACCATCAGGAGGGCCTAAAGATAACACCCCTCCAATTTTATTATCCTCATATCCTGAAAGTGGTTCTACGCGATTTTCAAGCGGGAAGGTTGACCTTATCTTTTCTGAGCATTTACAGGAGAAATCTATCAATAATGCTATTACAATATTCCCAACAACAAAAACTCTGCCGGAGATAAAATACAAAGGAGATAAAGTCACTATCTTTTTTCCTGATAGTTTATTAAGTAATCAGACATATATAATATCAATTAATAGAGAATTAAAAGATGAGCATGGAGTGCCTTTAGCTCAGGGGATCCAGCTTGCACTTTCGACAGGTGAAAGAATTGACAAATCAGAATTAAGCGGACAGATATTTTATAATGGAAAAGCATCTGGCTTATTGTGGAAAATAAGAGATTCTATAGACCATGTTAATTTTTATAAACGTTTCCCTGACTATAAGATAGATGCCAGTGATGATGGGGAATATGTATTTAGCTTTCTATCACCTGGGTCTTACAAAATTGTAGCAGTAGACAGATCTATATCTGGGAGATTACTTGATCCTGGTTATGCGGTATATGGTATCCCGTGGAATGATTTTATAACGATTGATACTATTAATATGGTACAGACTGGAATAAACATATTAATATCTGATCAACCACGCACTACAAGAATATTAAGTGTTCAGTGGAATTCTAATAGATGGGGAAAGCTGACGTTTGATAATTCTATTGATCAGTATGAAAAAACTATTCCCGTTGATATAGTATCAGACAGCTTTGGAGTAAGAGCAAAAACGTTTATTGATAACAAAGAAAAAAATGTTTTACACTTTATTATTCCTGATACAATCAAATCAGGTACAAAGACTATAATTGATGTCGCGCCTGTATATCAAAACACCTATGTCGTTATCGATTCAGGGAAAATATTTGCACGAATTCCAACTGAGAAAGACACATCCTATATTTCAATCACAAACCATAATAATAGTTTAGTATTAAATATTGAAGAAAATAATATTCTACCCATAAATATTCACTTTTCTAAAATTATGGATAATGTAAAACTAGATAGTGCAATTTCACTTTTCAAAGATTCTACATTGTTAGATATAAATATAGTTTGGGATAGCCCAATGCATCTTGCGATTATTCCTAATAGTAATTGGGAGCCTTTATCTGAATACTCGTTAATAATTATAAGGGATAAGATTTTTTCAACTTCAACAATGGTTAGAAGCATAGAAGATTCGATAAAAACAATTAAAATATCCACATCTAGATTTAAAAAATTCGGAAGCTTGATAGGCAATATTATTACACCCCATTTCAATCCCCTTATTGCAAAACTATCAACTTTTGAAAAAGAAAATTTATTTCATAATGCTATAGTAAATTCATCCTCATTATTTAAAATAACCAGGATACCTGAAGGGAAATATTATTTGTTATTCTTTTATGATAAAGATTCTAACACAAAATATTCTTCTGGCCATCTATCTCCATATGCAACGTCTGAATGGTTTGAGGTCATACCCGATACAATATCAATAAGGAGCAACTGGGATATGGAAGTCGCCGATATAAGGCTTACAAAATAGCGTATGCACTGTGTAATACTAGCGGGTGGAAGCGGCACGAGGTTTTGGCCTAGTAGCAGGAAAGATAATCCTAAACAATTGCTTAATATTGTTGGTGATCGGTCCATGCTGCAGATCACTGTTGATCGTCTGCGTAAGCTAAAATCTACAAGTGAGATTTACATTATTACAAGAAAAGAGCTCTATGGTCCAATTATAGATAATGTAAATAACATAAACCCTGAAAATATAATTATTGAACCCAGTGCTAAAAATACGGCACCAGCGATTGGTTTGGTTGCTCAAAAAATCTTTATAAAAAACAAAAATGCTGTGATGGGCGTATTCCCATCAGATCATTTAATAGTTGGGCATAAAAATTTTGAAAAGTCTTTAGACAATGCCTTTAGATTAGTCAAAAAGAAAGACAATTTGGTAACCATAGGAATAAAACCCAATTATCCTAGCACTGCCTATGGGTATATACAATATGAGCCTAATAATAAAAATAAAGTAGGGTATCATGTAAAAACATTCGCAGAAAAACCACATGAAAAATTGGCAAAACGGTTCATAAAAAGTGGTGATTTTTTATGGAATGCAGGAATATTTATATGGCAAATAAACACGCTATTATCTTCAATGCAAAAACATATGCCAGAGTTATATGATACACTTATAGCCATAAGGGAGCACATAGAAAGTTCTAAATCAATTGATAAATTATGGGAGAGCATAACACCTGAGTCAATCGACTATGGGTTGATGGAGAAAGCAAATAATATTTTTGTTATCCCAGCAGGTTTTGAGTGGAACGATCTAGGATCATGGTGTTCCTTGTATGAAATCTTTGCTAAAAAAGACGGTGAAAATGTTATAAGAGGATCGGGTACTGTTTTAGATGGTAAAGGTAACCTAGTTCAATCAAATGGAAAGTTTACAGCTATAATTGGGGTAGATGATTTGGTTGTTGTAAACACAGATGATGCTACCCTTATAGTGCCAAAAGATAAGGTAGAAAAAGTAAAAGATTTAGTTGGTTGGCTTGAAAAGAAAAATCATAAAAAATTATTATAGATGAAAAACAAAGAACTATTAGAAGAGTTTCATTTATTAGCGCAAAAGCTTGAAATAAAAATCATGAGGGGGAAAGGTGATTTTTCAGGAGGAGAATGTGTTGTTAATAATGAAAACGTAATTGTTATTAATAATAATAAACCTATTGAACAGCGGTTAAATACACTTGCGGGTTGTTTTAAAGAGTACAATTTAGATGGTTTATATATCATCCCAGCGCTGAGGGAGTATATTGACAATGCTAACAGGTTAGATTTTTAATTTTCTTGATTTGCAGTTGTACTAGGTTTACTATAAATAATGTTCTTAGCTAATTATTTTATTCAGAAAAAGGAAAAACTATGAAGCAATATGATACTGGTGACCTAAGAAATCTCGCAGTCGTTGGCCATGGTGCATCAGGAAAAACTACCTTAGTAGAGGCCATGTTGGTATTAGGCAAAGAAGTAAATCGTATGGGCACAATCGAAACTGGGACGACGGTCTCTGATTATCATCCGGGTGAAAAGGAAAGACAAATTTCTATCCATTCAACCCCACTTCATATGGAATGGGATCAAAAAAAGTTTAATATTATTGATTCGCCAGGTTATTCAGATTTTATTGGAGAGTCCATCAGCTCATTGGCCGTAGTTGATATGGCCGTGGTTGCAATTCATGCGGTAAATGGTATTGAGGTAGGCACAGAAACGATGTGGGGCAATGCCACAGAGTTAGGCATCCCAAAAGTTTTAGTTGTAAATGGTCTTGATAGAGAGAATACCAAGTTTGACGATATATTGAAACAGGCAAAAGAACGATTTGGGAAAAATGTTTTCCCAATGCAGCTTCCAGTAAATGCTGGTCCCGGTTTTAACCAAAATATTGATGTTCTCCGAAGAGAGTTAATCACATATAAAACAGATGGTAGCGGAAACTATTCGGAGGGAGTCCTACCAGAAAATTTAGTTTCAGAGGTTGATGCGCTGCACTCTGAGCTTATAGAGTATGTTGCGGAGTCAGATGACTCGCTTTTAGAAAAGTATTTTGAACAGGGGAATCTATCTGAAGAAGAAATGCGTGGCGGCATACATCATGCTATACAAAATCAGGTATTTATTCCATTGTTTTGTGTGTCTGCAGAACAAAATATTGGAGTAGCGCGCTTGTGTGACTTTATCGCAAAGTATGGAGCCTCTCCAGACGATAGAAAAACTGTTAAGGCCATTAACTCAAAGGAAGATGTAATAGAGGTCTCACTTGACGGGAAAGACACAGTGATTCAAATCTTCAAGACTATGGCTGAGTCACACATCGGTGAACTATCATTGTTCAGGGTTTATTCTGGTTCTGTAAAAACGGGTGGTGATCTGTTTAACACAAACAGAAACAGTTCGGAAAGAATGGGTCAGCTTTTCATCTTAAATGGGAAAAATAGAACCCAAATAGATCATATATCAGCAGGTGATATTGGTGCCGTTGTTAAGCTAAAGGACACTCATACTGGGAACACACTATGTTCAGGTGACAGAGTTAAAATGCCAAAGCTTAATCTGCCAAATTCAAATATTCATGCTGCTATTAGTTCCACCGCAAAGGGTGATGAAGAAAAATTAGCGATAGGTCTTTCTACATTACATGAAGAAGATCCAACATTTATCTATCGTGTTGATAGTGAGATCCGGCAGACAATTATATCTGGCCAAGGCGAGTTGCACCTGCAGGTAAGTACGGAGAGATTAAAACGAAGATTTAATCTTAGTATTGAGCTTACGAAGCCCAATATTCCTTATCGTGAAACTATTACCAGTAAAGCCGAGTCAAAATACCGACATAAGAAACAATCTGGGGGAGCAGGACAATTTGCTGAAGTATGGATGCGCATTGAGCCTAAAAAAAGGGGAGAAGGTATAGAATTTACTAACTCATTAGTTGGGCAGAATGTTGACAGAGTTTTTATTGTATCGGTTGAAAAAGGAGTCAAGACAGCTTGTGTTAATGGTATAATTGCTGGATGCAGAGTGGTTGATTTAAAAATAGATTTTTATGATGGGAAAATGCATCCAGTAGATTCGAAAGACATTGCATTCCAGACAGCAGGAAAAAATGCATTTATAGATGCGTTTAAAAATGCAAGCCCATGTTTGCAAGAACCAATTATTAATATAGAGGTAAAGGTGCCTGATGAATATATGGGAGACATAATGGGTGATATCTCTGGTAAGAGAGGTAAAATATTAGGGATGGATTCTGATGGAAGTTTTCAGCTTATTAAGGCTCAGGTTCCTCAGGCTGAGTTGTATAATTATGCGACTACCATTAGATCACTCACTGGTGGAAGGGGTATTCACGCTGAAGAATTTAGTCACTATGAAAAAATGCCTAAAGACGCAGAGAAAAAGGTGATTGCCTCTAAACAAAAACAAGAAGATGAGTAGATAAGATTTTGGATAATCTATGGGCACCATGGCGTATGGAGTATATACGTGCTCCAAAAAAAGATAATGGTACGACGTTTTCTTCCAAACTTGAAAAAGGCACTGATGAAGAAAACTTGATGCTTTTTAAAGGAGACTATTCATTTGTATGTATGAATCTTTATCCTTACAATAACGGACACCTCTTATTGGTCCCCTATGAAATTGTTGATAAGCCTGAAAATTTAGATAAAGAAGCAATGAGTGAAATTATGCATTTATCAACCATGTCCATGAAAATACTTAGAGAAACTATGAATGCTGAAGGGTTCAATTTTGGTGCAAATATAGGGGAATCAGCCGGGGCTGGTATTTCTGATCATCTTCATTATCACATTGTGCCGCGTTGGAGCGGTGACACGAACTTTATGCCTGTAGTTGGTACCACGAAAGTTCATCCTCAAGGCATACAAGACACCTATGATGACTTAAAACCTCATTTTCAACAAATACTGAAAAAAAGCTAATGGAATATTTTTCCCACTCATGGTTGCCTTTTATGTATCAATATGGATTAGGTGGATTGCTATTTATTGCTGGCATAATTATAACAATAAGGAGTGGCTCTCTAAACCTGAATAAGACATCTCACTGGCGCTGGTTTTGGACATTAATATTTGGACTTGTTTGGTATATGTGTATACATGCTTCTCTGAATTTGGCAGGTCTCGGCCTTGTAAATTTTGCTTTTATTATAATGGGTTCAGTGATTATTGTTTCAATTTTTGGAGCATATTGGGTACTAAATCATAAAATAGATTAAATAACGATGGAAACAGGAGCCACAACATTTCATAGCATAGGGACAACCACTGACTGGGTGGTGATGGTTATTTATTTTATAGCTGTCATGTTATTTGGTTCCTATTTTGGTAGGTATACAAAAACCACATCTGATTTTTTCTTTGGAGGCAGAAGATTTTCTTGGTGGCTTATAACGATGTCTATTGTTGCCACAGGAGTTGGTAGCCATAGTTTTGTTAAATATTCTGCAAAAGGGTTCCAACATGGGATATCATCGACTATGACCTATTTAAATGACTGGTTTTTTGTCCCATTCTTTATGTTTGGCTGGTTGCCAATTCTAGTATACTCACGAATAAGATCAATCCCAGAATATTTTGAAAAACGATTTAGTCCCTCAGCAAGGTTTTTGGCGACAATTCTTTTACTTCTTTATATGATTGGATATATAGGGATAGGCTTCCTCACTCTTGGAAAAGCGGTGATTCCAATGCTCCCCAAGGCATTCGTTCTTTTTGGGATTACGTTTCCAGTAACACTAATGGGGGCAATAATTGTTATCGCAATTATAACAGGGGTTTATATTACTTTCGGAGGCCAAACCGCGGTTATATTTACAGACCTATTGCAGGGATTTATTTTGTTATTTGCTGGTTTCGCTCTTTTTTTCATAGGCATTTCTTATGTGGGTGGTTTTGATAGTTTCTGGAACCTGCTGCCGACAGAATGGAAACTGCCTCTTGCTGATTTTAATAAACCGCCTGGTTTTAATTTTGTCGGAATCTTTTGGCAGGATGCAATCGCCGGGTCCATAGGGTTTTTATTCATGAATCAGGGTTTAATTATGAGATTTTTGGCTTGTAAAAACGTAAATGAAGGCAGAAAAGCGGCAGCGGTAAATATTTTGTTTATACTTCCACTTTCAGCGATTGTAGTTGGAAACGCTGGCTGGATTGGTAAGGCAATATCTATTTCTTCCCCATCAGTAGTAAGTCCAGATACGTCTCCGGATCAAATATTTGTAGTAGTGGCAAATATTGTAGCAAGTCCTGGTATATTTGGTTTTATAATGGCTGCTCTTACAGCAGCCTTGATGAGTACGGTTGATACCTTGATCAATGCTACGGCCGCAATATTTATTAATGATGTTTATCGTCCTATGAATAGGTATCTGAACTCACAGGGGAAAGGGAGAATTATTTCGGATAAAGCAGAGCTTGTTGCCGCAAGGTGGGCATCTGTAGCGATTACCTCCTTGGGCGTTATTGCTGTTTTAGCCTTTAAAAATTTTCCAACTGTTTACGAGGCACATGGCTATTTTCATTCTACGCTTACACCTCCATTAGTTGTTGCCATATTTTTTGGGGTTTTCTGGAAAAGATTTTCCCCTGCTGGAGTGATTACAACATTTGTTGGCGGTGTAGCGCTAATGATAATTGGTGCTCGTTATCCTGCTTTTTTTATTGCTCCTTTTGATCATGGTATTGATATGAACCCTAGCAGGCCATATTCATACATACGTGCCCTATATAATACTATCGCATGCATAGGTGTAGGAATGTTAGTTACCTTTACCAGAGATATTCAGGATAGATTGATAGTTAAATTAAAACAAAGAGCCTCTTCAAAAATAGAGATGACAATTTTATCAATATTAATCAGTCTGCTAATGTTTTTAGTTATAATAGGGACAGGGGATATAGCTACAGATACACTCTTCACAGTTTTAATAGTAATTGTAGTCCCACTTCTAACTGTCTATTTTGTTGAGTATAAAGAAAGCGAGGCCACAAAAGGTTTAATCGCTTCTTCTATTTTTGATGCAAAATTTATGTTTAAAGGTTCTGAGCCTAATGATGAAGTAGGTGAAAAGATAGAGGTTATTTTTAAAATTAAAGATCAAGATGACTCGAAAATTTATTTTTCAAAAGAAGATATGAAACGTATGTCAGCTAAATCAGGCGATTTAGTCTATCTTTGTGATAAAAGAAAATGGCTTGGTGGGCTTAAATCTATACACTCTGTATATGGGGAACCTCATAATGAGGAGGGTATAGTATACATTAATCAAAACCAGAGTGAGACCGGTTTATTTTCTGGTGGATATTTACTTATCGCTGAAAAAGAAATGTAGGTTCTCCAAATATTAATATGTGATAAAAGTATAATATTTACATTTTATGAAAAAATCTCCCGAGCCTCAAAACTATCATGACTATCTAAAGCTTGATTCTTTGCTCAAAGCGCAAGAGCTACTGAGTGATAATGCAGGTGAGCGTGCGCATGACGAAATGTTATTTATCATAATTCACCAAGTATATGAGCTTTGGTTTAAACAGATTATTTTTGAGATTGATTCAATTCTTGAAGCTTTGGATAGGAAAGAAATAGATGAGTCCCACATTGGTATTGTTGTTAGCAGACTAGAGAGGATTATCGAGATTCAACATTTACTAATTGACCAGATCAAAGTATTAGAGACCATGACCCCGATGGATTTTTTAGATTTTAGAGATCTACTAACGCCTGCTTCAGGATTTCAAAGCGTGCAATTCAGATTGATTGAAAACAAAATTGGACTACCAAAGCACCAACGCCACAGTTATGGAGGCACAGATTATAAATCAAAAATAAGTGACTCTCATGTTAACGAGGTATCCAAGTCTGAAAATTCTACTTCTATATTTTTGCTTGTTGAACAATGGTTAGAAAGAACACCGTTTTTAGTGTTTGATGATTTTGATTTTTGGGAACAGTATCAAAAATCTGTAGGAAGAATGTTAAAGAAGGATAAAAAAATAATAAACACAAACGACCAATTAACAGATAGTGAAAAGACAAATTATCTTAAACAATATAGTGTTACTGAAAATATGTTTAACGCTTTATTTGATGAGTCCATGTTTATGGAAAGACTAAAAAATGGCAAAATTCGTTTATCATATAAAGCGACTCATGCTGCCTTATTGATTTTTTTATACCGCGATCAGCCAATACTGCATAACCCATACAAACTGTTAAGCAGGCTTATAGACTTAGATGAACTACTAACTACTTGGAGGTATAAGCATCATCTTATGGTAACAAGAATGATAGGCAGAAAAATCGGCACAGGTGGTTCTGTTGGCGCTGCATATTTAAGTCAAACAGCAGAAAAACACAGAGTGTTTGAAGACCTAACGAGCTTAACTACTTTTCTAATCCCTCGGTCAGATTTGCCTGAGCTCCCCGATTATATTTTACGTAATCTTAGTTTTTATTATGATAGCCAGGACAAAAAATGAATCTAAGTTTAAGTGGCAGGCGAGCTATTGTATGCGGCAGTACAAGCGGGATTGGTAGAGCCTGCGCACAACTACTTGCTGAGAGAGGCGCATCAGTAGTCCTTGCTGCGCGGGATGAAGAAAAACTTATATCTACTGTTAATAGTTTAGATGGAGATGGCCACAGCTACATTTGTGCGGATTTTAATGAACCGGACAATTTGAGATTAAAGACCATTGAGCATATAAACAAAACAGGCGCGATACACATTCTGATGAATAATTCAGGAGGCCCTCCGGGAGGTCCATTAATTGAGGCTAATACAGGTGAGTTTGAAATTGCTTTTAAACGTCACCTTATTTCAAGCCACATTCTTACTCAGTTAGTTGTCTCTGGGATGAAAGAGGCGAGGTATGGAAGAATTATTAACATAGTATCAACATCTGTTAATCAGGTGATTCCTGGTCTCGGTGTTTCAAACACTATACGTGGTGCAGTTTCACAGTGGGTAAAGACATTGGCTATAGAATTAGGTCCCTATGGAATTACGGCAAACAATGTGTTACCTGGATATATTGAAACAGACCGCCTTAAAAATCTTCTTGAAAAATCGGCAAAGGATAAAAATGTAACTTATGATCAAATGGTTACAGAAACTGAAAAAAAAACAGCCCTTGGTAGGATAGGCTTGCCTACCGAGGTTGCTTCAGCGGTCGCCTTTATTGCTTCGGAGGCGGGTGGCTATATTAGTGGAACTAATTTTTCAGTTGATGGTGGTCGTTTCGGAATTTAATGGAACAAATATATAATTTTATTAATGGAGAATTTTCTCTCCCTGATTCTAATAAATATATTAAGGTTATTGAACCAGCGACAGGAGCACCATATGCTAAAGTACCAGATTCAAATAATATAGATGTTGATCAAGCCATAGACTCTGCATCTAAAGCTTTTACTTCTTGGTCGAAAACAACTGTAAAAAATAGATCAAGTATTCTTCATAAGATAGCAAAGGGAATCGATGCGCATTCAGATAGACTGGCTGAGATTGAATCGCGCGATACGGGGAAACCTATTTCACTATCGAAATCAGTTGATATCCCACGTGCGGCAGAAAATTTCCGTTTTTTTGCTGAACACATCCTCACATTTGATTTTGAAAAAATTGTAGATGGAAATGGCTCAATAAATAAAATTGTCCGGAACCCAATAGGTGTAGTCGGTTGTATATCTCCGTGGAACTTACCGCTTTACCTTTTTACGTGGAAAATTCTACCTGCGATCGCCTCTGGAAATTGTGTGGTTGGGAAACCTTCTGAGCTTGCACCATGTACTGCCTATGAATTAGGGAAAATATGTAGCACCGCTGGCCTACCAAAAGGGGTGCTAAATATTGTTCATGGTTCTGGTAAAAACGCAGGAACAGCCATCACAAAACACCCCATGATAAAGGCGATATCTTTTACGGGAGGCACTGTAACTGGAAAAGAAATCAATCATAGCGCTTCTAAACATTTAAAAAAAGTATCACTTGAGATGGGTGGTAAAAACCCTACTATAATTTTTGCTGATTGTGATTTCCCCAAAATGTTAGAGACTACTATAAAATCATCATTTTCAAATCAAGGCGCAATATGTTTATGCGGATCTAGAATACTAATAGAAGAATCAATCTACAAAAAATTTCGATCAACATTTGTTAATAGGGTTCGTGAATTAGAAGTTGGAGACCCAGTCAATAATTCTACAGAATTAGGGGCGCTAATATCAAAAGACCACCTTGAAAAAGTCTATGGATATATTAAACTAGCTAAAAAAGAAGGGGCCACTATACTTACAGGAGGAAATAAAATTTTATTCAGTGGTCGCTTGAAAGATGGTTATTTTATGGAGCCAACAGTGATAGAGGGATTAGACAAGAACTGTCGCACTAATCAGGAAGAAATATTCGGTCCGATTGTTACCCTTATTCCGTTTTCTTCTGAGCATGAAGCGATTAGTATTGCAAACGCCACTGATTATGGTTTGGCTGCATCTATTTGGAGTGAAGATTTAGACAAGGCCTCACGGATAGCTGGGGAGATTGATTTTGGGATTGTTTGGTTAAATTGTTGGATGGTCCGAGATCTCAGGACCCCCTTTGGTGGCACAAAAAAGTCTGGACTCGGAAGAGAAGGCGGAGATGCTGGACTTGAATTTTTTACTGAATCAAAAAATATTTGTATGACAGATGTGTGAGTCATTAATATAAAAAATATAGATTGCAATAAAATATACAAGACCAACTATGAATAAACCGATCCAATCAAAAAATGCACCAGAGCCAGTTGGCGCATATCCTCATGCTAAGCGCGTCGGAAATTTATTATTTCTCTCCGGCGTGGGTCCTAGAAAGCCTAACTCTAAAAAGATTCCTGGATCATTAATAGATGCTAAAGGGGAAATTTTATCTTATGATATTGAAAAACAATGTCACGCTGTCTTTGAAAATGTCAAAACAATCTTAGAGGACTCAGGAAGCAGCTGGGATAATCTAGTAGATGTAACCGTTTATTTAACTAACATGAAAAATGATTTTCATATTTATAATCGTATATATGCTGAATATTTTTCAGATAATCTGCCTTGTCGCACTACTGTTGAGGTTTTATCATTGCCCACCCCAATAGCTATCGAATTAAAATGTATTGCTACAATTGAATAGGAGAAAATTATGTCAGTAATCCCACCTATTAATTTCAAAAAATGGATAAAAGACAATCATCATTTATTAAAACCTCCGGTAGGCAACAAAGTTGTTTATGATCAAGGTGATTTTATTATAATGGTAGTAGGTGGGCCTAATTCTAGAAAAGACTACCACGTTGACCCTGTAGAAGAATTCTTTTACCAGATTGAGGGAGAGATGATACTCAAAATAATAGAGGATGGAAATCAGGTAGATATCAATATTAGGGAGGGAGAAATATTTTTATTACCAAAAAACATTCCTCATTCTCCACAAAGATTTAAAAATACTGTTGGACTGGTAGTAGAATATAAGAGAGCAGAAGGAGAGCTGGACGCATTTCAATGGTATTGTGATGATTGTGGCAACCTATTACATGAGGTGACACTCCAGCTGGAAAATATTGTTTCCCAGCTTCCACCTTTATTTAATAATTATTGGAAGAATATAGACTCCAGAACCTGTAGTAATTGTGGAAAAATACAA
>Ga0207992_1000673_pt1 | contig 16532 bp, 17 predicted proteins | sample ETN02SmetaG_FD_185788 | JGI IMG/M metagenome (GOLD analysis project Ga0207992, IMG submission 185788) | Marine microbial and viral communities from oxygen minimum zone, Eastern Pacific Ocean - ETNP2014F10-02SV255 (SPAdes) (version 2) | ecosystem: Environmental > Aquatic > Marine > Oceanic ...
ATTTCCTCAAGTTGCATACCTGCTCCTGAAACCCAGAACGTAATAACTGCAATAATCATAGCGAAAATAGGCAAAGCAACTGCAACAACCACATATGCTTCTGAGAAAAGCGCCATTTGCTGAAGAACATCTTTTACATGAACTCTATTCTGTTGAGCGTAATATTCTGATCTATTCAAGAAATATAATTTCAAATTACCTCCAGAAGTTACAGTTCCAATAATTCCCTGAATAAATTCTGCAAATCTTTCAGAAGGAGTGCGATCTACTGCTTCTTTTAATGTTGTAACTAAATCTCTCCCCATAAATTCCATACTATGGTAAATCCAAGCTGAATCTACGGAAATTTCACCATAAATATCCTCATTTCTTGCAAGTGATTTGAACGTCTGTGTAGGTGTAGCATTTGCTGCAGCCATAGCCGAAACATAACTAGCCGCAAACGGAAGTTGCCGATCCATACTTGTTGCTCGACTGCTTTCCAAGAGTGCAGGAGATAACCATTGAACTAAAGCTATCAAAAGTGGAATTACTAAACACAAAAAAGCTGCAATTATAATTTCAACTGTTCGAGAAACTTCTAGTGTTTCGCCCTCCTCACCACCAGCCTTAGGCAGTGTTTCGATAACGTCAGGAATTAAAAAACCAGATATACCTAATACCAGTAAAACACCAACAACGAAAGCTGTTGCAACCTGCATTACTGAGACTGCAATGTAATCTGCTGCCAAAAGTGGAATTCTTGCTTTAACTAATTGATTTTTTAAACCAACAGAATCTTTAGTCAAAAGTCGACCTAACCAACCGAAAAGAACCCGACTAAATGTTTCAAAACCAGTCAAAGCCATTTTTAATCCTAAAAGAAGCTGTGCCACCAGCGTGGATTAGCGGAACGTTGTACTCTGTTAGCTAAACTTGATTTGAGACTTATCATAGCCTTGTTTACACGACCTTCTTCAGCTTCAATTGCTTTAGATTTTTTATCATCAACAAGCTTTTCAATTTTAGCTGTAGCCTTCGCTCTTTTGTTAAGTTCAGCATGAACATTCTTCAACATTCTTCGGCCTTCAAGCTCATTAAGTGATGATACATCTCCCAAATCAATTTCCTTAGCTAATGGTGTTAACTGCTTAATTGGTACATAATATGCTTGATCTTTTAATAATGCGTTTTGAAGATTCATTTCCTCTTTTTCTCTTCGAGCTTCTTCGTTAGAAATTAATTTAGCTCTCTTAGTTGGATCATCCGTTGACGATATTTGAGCATCTTTTTTCGATCGAGTAGCTTGTTCTTTAGCCTCTCGCTTTTGATACTTTTGTCTTACCTTAGGTGGGAAATCTCCAACGTCGACTTCTTCTTCATCACGAGATAAATCCATATCACGTTCGGTCACTTTGCGGCGACGTTTTTTACCACCAACTTGCATATCTTCATAAACTTGTCTCATTACATCTTCGGGATGTACATAATACTCAGCTACAACACGTGCAAAATCTTTGTAATCTCTAATTCCTTTCTTCAAACACCATTCAATAACTAATTGTCTCCTTTTGGTTTCATCCATTATCTCGACACGATTGAGATTGGCTTTCATCATAATTTTTTCGAATATATATGATTTGCCAGTAAAGACATATTCATCGATAGTATTATCCCATCTAAATGCCTCATTAGTCAATAACTCATGCGAATGTGGATCAATACCAATAATTTCTACAATTGCTTTATTTCTTCTTACACGCTTACCGCCGACACGAGTTTGAATTTGAATTGAAATACCATCCAATGCTGGAATTAATACGCGTGGAATTTCAATTGGTTTATTCTCAAGACGGTGAACTAAACTTTGAATTGAATCTGCGTGGAATGTAGAATATGTTGTGTGTCCCGTTGCCATAGCCTGGAAAAGAACATAAGCCTCTGCACCTCGAATTTCTCCGACAATAATGTATTCAGGACGTTCACGGAGAGCTGCTCTCAATAAATCATACATATCAACTTCTCCAGCAGCTTTACCGCCGGTGTCACTACCTTCACCACCAAAACCTTGTCGTGTACAACCTGGAATCCAATTTGGATGTGGTAAATTCAACTCACGTGTTTCCTCAATACTAACAATTTTATGCTGCCACGGAAGGAAAAGAGAACATGCGTTCAATGATGTTGTTTTACCTGATGCCGTTCCTCCGACAAAAAGCATTGACATCCCATATTGCATTGCCAACCAGAAGAAAGCAATTTGCATAGATGAAAATGTCTTGAATTCAAGTAAATCTACAGGAGTAAAAGGTTCATCCCTAAAACGCCGAATCGTAAATGTTGACCCTTTAGTTGATACCTCTCGACCAAGAGTCATAACTATACGAGAACCATCCATTAAAGTTGCATCCAAAAGAGGTTCTGCAATAGAAATATGTTTTCCACAACGTTGAGCCATCCGAATAATGTAATTTTCTAATTCCTGTTCATCTTCCCACATGACATTAGTTCTCAAAGATTCAAAACGTCTATGATAAACAAAAATTTCTACACCTGGACCATCACAAGAAACATCCTCAATATTTGGATCTCTCATCATAGTATCTATTTTACCATAACCAATCAAATCTCTCTCAATGTAATAATGTATTTTTGCACGATTACTCTTACGGGATTTTAACCTATATGAATCTAGAATATCATCAACTGCTTGCTTAAGAAAATCTTCTTGAGTTTCATCAAGAGTATCACGATCTATGTTAAGAGCACGCTGAAGAACTGATTGAATTGTATCTAAATCTTCTTGCTCTTGCTTAGATGCTTTAGGTTCAACGACATAATAAAATCTTGAATAATCTCTCTTATCAAACAAAACCCTTACATATGAAAAAGGAGGGTAAACAGGATAAGTATCTAACTCTTCAAAATCCTCCCCTATCTCAATATCGTCCATAACTAAATCATGAATGACACCATCCTTAGCTGCTGCTGCACGCCTTTTTCGAAGCCTGCGACGTTGTAACCAAGACAGTTTTGATTCGTCAACTTCTTCTTCCTCGACTAAACTTGAAGCGGCGTCTAAAGTTTCTTTTGATGCGCTCATTTTATCATTCCGAGGTTAACTTGACAACCTTGAGGTTGTCGTCATAGTATGCGACTATATAAGAAGTCGTTGATATCAAAGGGGTGCCACTATTCGTAACAACAGCCGTTGCGGGTGCAAGAGGAAAAGTAACCTCATAAGATCCTCCTCTCGGTTGAATTGTAGTAACTTTTAAGCCATTTTCAGTACCATTAACTTTGTATTTAATTCCATGATTAATTGACTCAATACCCCATTCTAATTTAACTACAGGGGAAGAGCCGGGATATTCACGTACTGTGTTGAGAAGATCTTCAATTGCTAATTGAAAGTAAAGCGCAACTTCTTCAGCCTCTTCTTGCGCTGTGTTAGATATATTTCCATTAAGAATAGTACTTGATGTAAGCATCATTGATGAAAGAATTAATACCGAAATAGATGCTGTATAAACGTAACCAATTAATTCAGATGCTGCATTATCATCTGAGATTAAATTTGACATTTATTGTCCTCTCTAATATCCTAAAATCAAAATTTGATGCCTGAGAAAAAATCACATCCTCCTCAAAACCCATGCTTGAACCTACAAGTGATTCAGCAGGCGTAAAATAGAATGTTCTTAAACTAAAACCCAGTTGATTATTATAATAATTTCTAAGAGCAAGAGAACTATCTCCGCTAAATCCTACACGGACACTATAAACGTCTAAAGAAACATCTCGGCCGCCTTGATTACGTGCATCGAAAATGAAATTACCGGCTGTTAAACTTTTAGCAGAAGAAGAAATATTGTAATCTGTCTGATAAAACGTAAGTGAATCATAACCCTCGGAATCTGAAACCGAGCGAACTAAAGGTTTCGAACTAACGAAGAAAGGACCACCTGGTTCTTTAGAAACTACACCGCCATTAAACATACGCATTTTGAAAACACCTGAAACAGACGAATACATATAGGACAATGAATCAGTTCCATAAATGTAAAAACCTCCAACTTGAGTAGTATTTACAGTACTTGTATAAGTCGCTTGAACTCCATAAACTAATTCAGGAAAACCTGAAACTATATGTTCTGAAGTAGTACCCATCCATTCCGTACCGTTAGGATATGTTATCGTTATTTTATAATCTGAAACTTCCGATTTTGAATCCATCATTGCAAATTTAGTAGCACCATTGCCAACACCTACTATTGTAGGATCGGACCAAGAAACAGTAGTGTAATAATATTTGATTTCATCCAAATTTGAACGTTCAACAAAAGAACCTGAACTGAAAGACACTGTAGATGTACGGGATGCTCCTTCACCTTGAAGTATCACGTGATCTAAATCTGCATCAAAATTCAACAGATTGTTTTGTGAAGAAGTGTAAATTGCATAAGCTTCACTCTGTTGTATCTGTGGAATGCCCCATGCAAGCATAGTTCCTGTTATTGTAATCATAATAGCTAAAATCAAAACTGTGCCAATTACTGGACTAACTGCATCCTCTGATTTACCTAATGAAAGCTGTCGCTGCACAATGATGCACTAATATGGGGTTCTAAAAAGTGTTAGGTTAAAATTAATGAGTGTTATTTTCTAACCATCTTTCTGCATCTATGGCTGCCATGCACCCCATACCTGCTGCAGTTATGGCCTGACGATAGCGTGTATCCACTACGTCGCCCCCTGCAAAAACACCAGGTACACTAGTCATTGAATTTTCTTTCCATAAAATGTAACCTTCATCATCTGTTTCAACTTGTCCTGATAAGAAATCAGTTATTGGTTTGTGACCTATAGCTATGAAGGCTCCATCACAAGAAAAATCTTCTTCCTTTCCCGATTTAGTATTTATTAAAGTTGCACCTTCAAAATTACCATCGGAACCTAACCATGATTTTATTTGATAATTTATTTTCCAATCAATTTTTGGATTACCTTTTGCTCTATCATGCATAATTTGAGAAGAACGGAAGACTTCACGTCTATGAACTATTGTGACTTTACTGCAAAATTTAGTCAAGAAAGTTGCCTCTTCCATAGCTGAATCGCCACCTCCAACAACAATAACTTCTTTATCTCTAAAAAAAGCTCCATCACATGTTGCACAAGTTGAGATGCCTCTACCTTTGTGCACTAATTCATTTTCTGCATCTAACCAAATGGCTTCAGCGCCTGTTGTTACAATTAATGAATTGGCTAAATGAACTTCATCGCCAACATTTACTTTAAAAGGCCTTTGTGATAAATCAACTGAATCAACATTTTTATCTATTATATCGCAACCAAATCTGGAGGCTTGCGATCTAAGTTCCATCATCATTTCAGGTCCTGCTATTCCTTCCGGATATCCTGGGAAATTTTCAATATCGCTTGTTAACATCAATTGACCTCCACTTGAGAATCCTGCGAATATTATGGGGTTCAACATTGCCCGACCTGCATACAAGCCTGCAGTATATCCTGCTGGACCGGACCCAATTATTATGACATCTCTGATATCAGGCATTATGTGGCATGAACAAGGCTTGTAAAATTGTTGTGCCTGATTAACCGTTCCATCTAGCAGATATAATGAAACCTGTATGGCCTATCATATTACTCTGAGGTCTCAATGCATTCGATTTGGACTGCCAAGTTCTTTGAATTGTTTCCACAATCTCAATTTCTTTCCAATTTTCCATTGAATCAATAAGCTTCTGGACTTGATTAACTGTAGGAACATAACAAATTAGGAAACCTCCCACTCTAATTGATTTTTGAGCCCAGAAGATTATATCCCAAGGATTGGGAAGATCTAAAATTATAGAAGATGCCAAAATAATTTCAGTATCATCATTCAATTCTTCATTACGAAGATCGACTAAATCATTCCATGGACTCATACCAATATTTCTTTTAGCAATTTTAAAATGACGGGAATGGTTTTCAAAAGTTATCACTTTTCCTTTAGGTGCTATTGCTTGGGCAAGTCCTAAAGTTAAAGCACCAGACCCACTTCCTGCTTCAATGACTGTATCTCCAGTTGATATGCCTGATTTGTAAATAATCCATGCTACATCTTTAGGAGAAATTATCTGTGGACCTCTTTGAAGGTTGGACTGTAAATCTGATTGAACTGGACGGACTAACTTGGCTTTCTTTTCAAAAAGTTCAAATTCGACATTAAACTCATAATCATGAAGAAGTTTTGTTGGAAAACGACCAAAATCTTTGATTTCAACAACTTCAGAATCTAAATTTACAATGTGTGCAGAACCATCAATTATCAAAAGAACCCAATTACTCATTGGAGAAAATTAAGAATTAACCTACCAGAAGTTTAGCATCTGCTAATGAATATTTCCAGTCTTCAGAAATTACGTTAGTTGAACGATAATATTTTACTAAACGAAGAATCTTTGCCTCAGTTAAACGCAAAGCTCGTGTATTATGAACATCCTTGTTATTAATCTTTAAATGTTCGCCCAATTTAACTGCTTTTCTCATTAAATTCGTAAGATTTTCAGGTAACTGAGGTGCCATATCTTTTTCTTCCAATATTTTAGATATTGATTTACCTGTAGCAAGTTTTACGCTAGGAACACCGTGCATATCTCTTAATACCATACCAATTTGAGAAGTCGTATTGCCTTCTGATGACAATTCAACAACCATCTTTTCTACCTCTTTTGGTTTAGGAGACCATTTTGGATTTTTTTCTCTAGTCTGTGGACTAGAACCTGAGCGACCCCTATGTCGTGTATGCATTCGTGCCATAATTGTTTATCTCCTTGTGGAGGGTATGGCGCCAGTCAGGCCTGTATAAAAACATTAGCACATTTTAATATTCAAATGTCCAATAAAGGGCTAATTCTTCATTAGAATAAAGTTTATAGGTAAAATTAGGCATATTTTCATAATATGAGTCAAATACTAATGACAAAGTAGACGATTTACCACTCATATCAGCCATTCCTAAATTCACGACAGATATTGTGAGGTTTTCTCTTGCTTCTAATGTTAAATTATTACTATTATGCCACCCCCATAGATGGTCTGAAGACTCCCAATACATCTCTTTAATAGAAATTCGATCTATTTCCATTTCATCTATATCAATAAATCCAGATGATAATTCATCAATATCTGAAAATGCTACAGAATCCGAATATGCGGCTATGCGCCTATCTCTTTTAACGTCATTACATTCTATAACGGTATTATCTACACTAATATCAAGCCACTGTGACGTAGAAATGCTACTATCTCTAACATAATATGTATAATAAACTTCTTCTCTTTCATGTGCCTCTATTCTATAATTTAAATCATAATATGAGAATGAAAGAATTAAAACTATAAATATGGAAAAAAGCACCGTCTGACGATTTTTATGATCTTCAAGATTATCTACAAAGAAGTCCATGCCTGGAGCAATAAAGAGTAAAATTCCAAATGTTACTAAATAAGGAATATAAATTAAATCTGAAATTACAAAGAAACTAAGTGCCAAAAACGACATTGAAAACATATAACTCTGTGAAACTCGACCTTCTTGAATCCAAAATACTATACCGAGAATAGATATAAAAAGAAAAGGACCTATATTTAGCATGTAATAAACGCCTAAATTTGCCAAAGATGAAAACACGCCATAACCACTAAAAAGATAGACGCCTAAAAGTTCATCATCGGGATTATAGGGTGAAAAATCAAGATATTGAAGGTAAAAAAAGTATATAGATACAAAAAATAAAAAAAGTAATGCTTGCCTACCTGCCCTTTCACGATTAGTAGCACTTTCTTGCCAAATATACAATATTGTTGATAATAAAAAGGCTAATAAGAATCCAGGAAAAAGAAGCCCCATCCGATGCAAAGAGGGTAAAATTATTATCATAAAAGATAAAAGAAATAAATATCTTGTTGGTTTTCTGCCATATTTTGAATTTACTAATCTTAAGAGCAGCCAAATAAAAAATGGAAGTAAAGCAATCAAAGTAAATCTAAGAGAAAAACGCCAAATTGAAAATGTAAGAAATCGCGGTGCCAATGAAAAACAAAGTGCTGCAAACCAACGGCTTCGATGGTTCTCGGTAAATTCACCTGTCAACATAAAAAAACCAAATGTAGAAATTAATGAAAGAGATAAGCTATGTAAGATAATATATTGATAAATTGACAAACCTGTAATTGCACATATTGTTGTAGCTAATATTGGAGCTCCTAAAGGACTAGTACCTGGAAAAAGGCCATATAATGAAAGAACATGTTCGGCCCAAAAAATTTCTCCATTAGAAAGAATAGAATTTGTCATAGAAATGTAATAAAAATTATCTGTTCCTGTGGGTGATGGCGTTGTAGGATAACGACTAAGAAGTGTAAGAAACCCAAGCAAAATTAGGCTACTTTTTTTGCAGCTACTTGGATCTTTCATATTATAGCAAAAAGATGATATATTAAGTATATACCTTTGTCTAAATAATCTTCATTGTCACTGCATATTTTTATATAGCAGATACCATCATCTTAAAACACCTATTATGGGGGCGTGATTTGTCTATACCTGACAACATGAATTACAGTCTAATGGCACTGCTGATTGTAACAGCACTACTAGTTGGCAAAAGTGCTCAAGGATTTCCTAATGGAGGAGTGAGTGGTGGTGAGGAATGGGCTGAAGATTCTATTGCACACGGGTGCTCATGTCACATGGATGAACAACTTAACGAAGGAATGTATAATTTAAATGGAATTCCTGATAAATACAAACCTGAAAATACTTATAATATTTCATTAACTATTGCTGATAAAAATGTAGAAATGGAAGAAGATGCTTTGAGATACGGAGGTTTTCTAGCTGAAGTCAATGAAGGGACCTTTGTAGCAAATGAAAATTATTGGGTTGGTGGAGAAGGAACCTATATCTCACACAATGACAACAGCAATGATGTAAGAAATTGGACATTTGAATGGGCTGCTCCAGCAGATGGTTCTGGCGATGCTTTTTTCGTAATATATTTCAACGTAGTTAATGGCCAAGGAACTAATGGAGACCAATGGAGTTACCTAACTGCAGTGTCTCTTGGAACTCCACAAACTTCGTCACATGATGTTTCAATACATGAACTTGGTGTAACACTAATGCAATACTGGATTGGATTAATCGGACTTGGTGTAGGGCTTTTAGCAGTCTTGATTTCCTATGTAGTAATGAGAGGAGGTAGTTCACATTACCGAGGTTAATGATATACTAGAAAAGGTCTCCCAAGGAGAACTAACTGCAGAAGATGCTCAAAAAATATTGGGGACTTACAAAGATGAAGATTTAGGAAAAGAAATAAGAAACACTCCCGGTAAAGAACAATTGGAAATATTTGCAATTATTTTAGTGTTTTTAGTTTTAGAATTAATGTACGATTCACTATTTATTTACGGAATTATGGAAGGATGGGACCAACCATTCTTGTCCTTTATACTTGCTATGGCATTTTTAATCTTAGGACTTATGCTAGACTTTTACAGAAGATCATTCATGCCTGATATTCTTGAAGCCAAAAAACGAAGGAGGAAAGTTATTACAAAGCTTGAACGTTAACTATGGATATTACACGTAGAGGATTCCTAAAAGGAGCAATTGGATTGGCTGGTGCTGGAATGACTGGAGCACTGACTGTTCCTGCATTGAAATCCCTATTGCCACCTCCAGTTACAAGATGTAACAAAGATGATGCTCACGATACTTTAACTTTCAAAGCTGAAGAAGGGAAATGGTATGAAAATAAAGGAAATGAAGTAGCAAAAATTGAAGATTTTGAGAATTTATGGGATGTCGCTATTGTTAATTGGGCGCCTGCTGAGTTAGAAGAAGAATTAGGAAGTTGCGAAATTCAATTAGCTCTTGTAAAAGTGCCTATGGAAAGTGGAATGGAAGATTTAGGAGTAAGTACTGATGGGGGAAATTCAATGATGATGGCTTATCACACTTACAAATGTCCGCACTTATGCTGTAAGCCTGTTTTTACTGATGAAGGAAAGAGTACAATAAGTGGTAAAGATTATGAAAACATGTTTTTATGTCCTTGCCATTTGTCTTTGTTTGATCCAATATCCATCATAAAAAACATAGATGAACAAGGAAGAGAAGTCATGGCTGCTGAATTATTAGAAGGGCCGGCACCTTATGGGTTGCCTGTTGTTCCTATAGCTGTAAAAGATGGAGGATTAGTAGGGCTAACTACTCACTTAGATTGGCTAAAATATTGTGGTCAAGGTTAATTTATGAAAATAAATAAAATTATTATGGTTATTGTTGGGTGTTTAGCTCTTTTCTCTTTACCTGTTAGTGCTGAAACTCCAATCTTAGAAGAATTGATGAGAAAATACACTTTCCCATTAATCTTTCTTTCATTACTTGGAGGTGTGCTAACTATAGGATATTTGTACGCTATTGGACTACTTCCAAAAGTAATATTCGAAACTTGGAAATGGATTGATGAAAGATTTGCATTACACCGATATGTTTCTTTGATGAAAAGAGAATATTATTCTGTTGTATATACCTTACTTCCTGCAACGGGGAGAACTATGCCGCAATCACATACTGAACGTTATAATGTAAAAGCCGTTTGGTATTGGTACCCTTTTTATTCATTAGGAGGATTATCCTTTTTTGCCTATATTGTCCTTACAATAACTGGAATTACCCTTTTTATTCATTAGGAGGATTATCCTTTTTTGCCTATATTGTCCTTACAATAACTGGAATTTATTTAGGATTCTACTATGTTCCTGATGGGGCATTCGTAGAGGACCCAGATACTGGAGAAATGACTTCAGGAGCATACCAATCAATGGAATTAATTATGACAAAAGTTACGTTTGGGTATATCATCAGAGCTGTACATCATTGGTCTGCGCATTTCATGGTTGCTTCGGTATTTCTTCATATGATGAGAGTTTATTTTGTTGGAGCTTATAGAAATCCAAGAGAAGTTAATTGGATACTTGGATCTATTTTACTAATGGTAACTATCTTCTTTGGTTACACAGGTTACTTGTTACCGTGGGACGAACTTGGCTTTGCTGCAGGTTCAATTGGGCTTGAAATGGCGACTTCCATACCCGCAATGGGGCCTTTAATGGCTCAAATTGTGTTTGGAGGTACTCAACTTACTGGTGATACAATAACTCGAATGTATTGGCTCCATATTTTCGTCTTGCCATTAGTAGGTACTATTTTGATTATAATTCATATGGCGCTTGTATGGATACAGGGGGAGGCTGAACCGCATTAATGAGTGACGATGATGCAACCGAAATGATTTATGAACATCAAGACGAACAAATAACTCTTGATACAAAAAATAAATTAGAAAATCGTGAAGAACACTCTGGCCTTGAAGCTGAAATGGTAAAGGGTGAACCTCTTTATCCTCATGAATTGACGCGAGATGCAGTTCTTGCTTTGTATATTATGGCCTTATTTTTCTACTTGTCTGCCTTTGTTCCTCCACCTCTACACAAAGCTGCTGACCCAACTGCAGGTACTGCTTTTCCACCTCCTTTACCTGATTGGTACTTACTTTGGGCTTTTGGCTGCCTAAAAGTTGCTTGGGATATCAAAATAGGAATTCCACTTTCAATGATTCCATTTTTAGGATTAGAAGATGTGGAGCTATTCTTAATGACTGCAAAAGTATGGGGAACTCTTGTCCAAGGATTAATTGTTGGACTTGTAGTTGGAGTACCGTTCATAGACAAAGCAATAGGTGCTCTAATTGATCCTAAATATGGAGATGTTGTCAATAGAGGACATGAGCGGAGACCCATCGAAGATCCTGTAAGGGCTGCAATTGGAGTCTACGGTCTTGCATTGATGGTTATGTTATCTGTATTCTCAATAAATGCCAATATTGCAATATACTATCCTCAAATTAATACAGATGTACTTTCACAACTAACTCTTTGGGGACCTCTCAGTTGTGCACTTATTACATATGTTTTCTTAGATAGAAGAAGATCTGAAGGGGCCAAACCACTAACTGATGAAGAAAGGTTTAACCTATATGTAGATGGAATTAAAGATCGGCGAATGCAGCGCATATATGAATTCAAATTAAATCGTTGCTACCAATGCGGTCTTTGTGATGACATTTGCCCTGTAAGAGATATGGAAGGAGAACATGAGTTGAATATTATTTATAATTCATTCCAAAATGAACACGATGGTGTAGCTATGTGGTCATGCATTACTTGTGGAATGTGTACTGCTGTTTGTCCACAAAACATTGAGTATATTGATTATGTTTTAGAGCAAAGAGCGCTTGCTACATCTGGAGCTTCTCTATGAACCGAACAAAACCCTATTCCCGAACTATACCGCACCCGCTCTTCGAAAGAATGATTGTTGAAGATGCTATGGATAAAGACAACGAGTCTTGGAAGCCTGAAAGGCCTCATGAATACGGATACTTCCCCGGATGTGTTGACTTTATGGATGTAGAAGTTAAATTTACTCATTTGAATAAAGGTGATGCTGATCACGCTTCTATAGCTGCTGCATCAATAAAATTGTTGAATTATGCTGATATTGATCCTCTTATATTAGATATGAACATATTCAAATGTTCAGGGCATGATCAATTGTGGCAGGGACAACTAGAAGTATTTGATTCTTTAAAAGAGCACAATATGAAAAGACTAAAAGAGTCTGGAATTAAAATTATAACTTGTTCATGTGCTGAATGTTTTCGTACTTTTGCAGTCGATTATGACCTTCCAAGAACATTGGGAATAAAAGTTGAGCATATAACGCAAACACTACAAGGGCGTGGATTGAAATTTAAGGCTCCTGAAGATGTAACTGTTGCTTACCATGACCCGTGTCGTTTAGGAAGAATGATGGGGGAATACAAAGCTCCAAGAGATTTGATACAACTTGTAGACGGAGCTACCATGGTAGAATTAGAAAATAACAAAGAACGTGCACTGTGTTGCGGTGTTTCATCTATGATGTATTGTAATGATGCAACCAAAGCAGTACGTAGAAAGAGATTGGACCAAGGAACTGATGCTGGCATTGATTTGATGCTCGGAGGATGTCCTAAATGTTACATGCATATGCAATGTATGCTAAATGAAGAAAGAATGAATCCAGAAGAAGGTCACCACCATGACTATGAAATGATGGATTTAATGCAATTTCTAGTTGCTTGCTTAGAGGAAGAAAAGTAGTGTCTGAAACAGATATTTCTGCATTTGTCTCAGAAGGAGATAGAAATCTAAACATTTTGTTTGGATCACAAAGTGGAAATTCGGAAGGATTAGCTGAAACTTGGGAACAAGAGGCTCCAAGATATGGGCTCAAAGCAAAAGTTCACGACATGGATGGTTTCGATATCAAATCCATGGCTAATATGTCAAGAGTCATGATTGTTTGTTCAACATGGGGTGAAGGCGAAATGCCAGATAATGCTGAAGAATTGTATGAAGAAGCAACTTCTGCAGGTAAAATTTTGTCTAAAACAAATTTTTCGATTTGTGCCCTCGGAGATACAGGTTATGATTTATTCTGCCAATCGGGAAAAGATTGGGATAAAACACTTGAAGAAATGGGGGGTTCACGAATACATGACCGTGTAGATTGTGATGTAGATTATGAAATGCCAGCTGAAGAATGGATGAAAAGCGCAATGTCTAAACTAGCATGTGTTGATGATGGCGGGAAATTTCTTCCCGATTTAGTGGATGATATCCTTGCTTACGCTTCTGGTGTGGAAATAGAAGCACCTCCAACTGAAGTTGAAGAAACTGCAGGGGGCACAACTGCTTATCAAGCTATGACGACAACTTCACTTTTCTTTCATAAGCCTAATAAATGGCTAAAAAGAGTCAAAAGTATTCTTGATGAAGATGAATTACCGACAACTGGCATTGAAAAAGCAAAGGATATGTTTAAAGAATTAAGAAAAATTACTTTGAAATCCCTACCTCAAGGCAAAGATTACATTGCTTTAGTAAATAATGAAAAATGTATTGGTTGTACTCAATGTGTTTATTATTGTAATTTTGCTTCAATAGACATGATTTCTTGGGATTTAAATGCAAGAACATCACAATTTGAATCGAAAAAAGCACTTATTTTAGATGATACGTGTGTTGGTTGTACTTTGTGTGCTTTTGCTTGCCCTGTAGAAGCAATAACTATGGAAAGTAACGTTTAAAGTCCGTGTTATGGATTTGTACAAATCAATCATTGTAGCAATATGGCTTTGTGTTGTTTATGCAATATGGGCTGCAACAGAGGCTGGCGATCCAGGATATGGACAAGCTTCATTTTTAGCAGGAGGGATTTTGGCTCATTTATACTTAAGAAAAAGAAAATTAGAAAAACCAAGAGATGATAGTGAGATTATAATTCCTGAAGCTGATTTCTCTGTTGAAATACCAGATGAAGGAGATAAATATTACTTCAGTGAAAAAGATTATAAAAAAATAATATGGCTTAGTACTATTTTTTCATTAATTTCAATTAGTATTTTTATAGAAACTGTAGCTTATCAACAAGATTATTTAAGATGGGGAATTATCGCACTAATATTTGGAATTGTAGTATTCTTAATTCCTATATTTTTACCTGTTAAAGATGATATGGAAACTTTAAAAAAAAGAGCAGAAAAAGAAAGAACGAAGGCTTGGCGTAAAGGTAAATTCGACCTGCCTATTGAGGAAGAGTGAACCAACTACTAAATCAAGTCTTGGAAAGAATACGGCCTGAGAACAAAGAAATAGACAAAATAGCTAAAATTTCTAAGAAACTTTTGGACAAAGCCAACGACTCTAAAGTCGAGCCATTGATTGTAGGCTCTGTAGCAAAAGGAACAAATCTAAAAGATGCGGACATTGATTTATTTATTAAATTTGATTCTGAAATCGACCTTAAAAAACAAGGGTTAAAAATAGCTCGCAAACTTTTACCTGAGGGAAAAGAACTCTATGCACAACATCCCTATCTTCGTGGTGAAATTGAAGGAATTGGTGTTGATGTAGTACCATGTTATTCTATTAATGATTCTTCTAAATCAATTTCTGCTGTCGATAGGACTCCATTTCATACAAAATGGGTTAACAAAAATATTAACGGAAAAGAGGACGAAGTTCGATTAGCAAAGCAATTTCTTAAAGGTGCTGGGGCCTATGGTGCTAATGCTGCAATAGGGGGGTTTTCAGGGTATTTAGTAGAAATATTAATCATAAAATATGGGGATTTTATGAATTTGATTAAAGAGATTTCTAAATGGAGACCTCCAGTCATTATTGAAAAAGTAAAAAAGGTTCCAGATTCGGCAATAATGCTGCAAGATCCTGTAGATGAAAAAAGAAACGTTGCGGCCGGAGTTACACTGAAAGGTTTGGGTGCGGCTGTTTTAGCTTCGAAAGCATTTTTGAATAAACCTACTATCGAATTCTTCTTCCCAAAAACTAAAACTAGAGAATCTAAAGGATTTGTTACTACTGTAACATTACCACATTCTGGTGGAAGTGACGAAACTGTTTTGCCTTGGTTACAAAAACAGGGTAGAAAAATTTACAATGCAATCTCAAATTTTGAGCCAATTGCTTGGAATGCGAATCTAGGAGATAAATGCTTTCTAGTATTTGAAACGGCTATTATTGAATTACCTGATATTGTTCCACATAAAGGTCCTGCACCTTGGGATAATGGAGCTATCGAATTTCTGAAAAAATACCCTGATGCTTCATTGAGTGGGGAAAGATTAGAAGTTGGAAAACCCCCTAGACATTCAAAAATTTCTGGAATTATACAAGAATTAATTCCTGAAGCCAAAGTTTATTCGGGATTAATTGATGGAGCTCAACCAGTACAAAGAGTTCCCTGGTTAGATTAAAAAAAATTGGTAAACGGGGGTCGAAACCCCCAGATTACCTTCGAGCAGGGACATAGTCCCTACTCTATTTCCGGTAACTAAGTCTATGCTTGTAGACTTATATCGTAACCGATTGTGTCGCCATTAGGCGTGAACTTCAAACGGAATGCGTAATCAGTTACATCATTAACTGAAGATAATTCCGAATCTGCTTCACCTGGGTGAACTTCAAACTTATCACCTGGGCTTAACCTACCATTGAAGTCGTTGTCAATAAAAATGACTGCTTTACCTTGGCCTTCATAATATCCATAGATATCAGAAACTATGCCTGTGGTTGCAGTATTTCCTTCTTCATCCAGTAAATACCATGCTACTGAATTTACGGAAACTTGGGGATTGATCTTGACAATCTGAATTGTCCAATCACCTTGACCGTCTTCGCTTGCTATCATACTGCCGGTTGGTGCGTTCTTGGTTGTACCACCAAGGAAACTACTAGCCCAAACGTACAATACTGCAGCCAGAACGACTGTAATAGCTACCATTAAAATAACAGCAATTACAGGTGAAACTGCCTGCTCATCGTTTACTATTCTTCGTTTCATTGTT
>Ga0207992_1000674_pt1 | contig 16522 bp, 18 predicted proteins | sample ETN02SmetaG_FD_185788 | JGI IMG/M metagenome (GOLD analysis project Ga0207992, IMG submission 185788) | Marine microbial and viral communities from oxygen minimum zone, Eastern Pacific Ocean - ETNP2014F10-02SV255 (SPAdes) (version 2) | ecosystem: Environmental > Aquatic > Marine > Oceanic ...
CCTTGGGATCATTTCAACAAAGAAGGTACGGACGCTATTCGTTGGTATATGACTTCACAAAGTGCACCTTGGAATCCGATGAATTTCGATCCTAATGGAGTCAGAGAAACCTATGCTAAAATGTTCTTAACTTTATGGAATGTTCATAAATTTCATTTAGATTATGCAATACTTGATAATTTTGATTATAGTAAAGATTTTATTTCAGTTGATAAAAGAAATGCATTAGATAAATGGATTCTTTCTAGAATTTCGATTGTGGCTGAAAATTATCATAATCAGTATGTTTCATGGGAATTCCATAAGGCCTCAAGAGAGCTGGAAAATTTTGTAATTAATGATCTTTCTAATTGGTATGTACGTAGATCGAGGAGAAGATTATGGGATGAGGCTGCTAGTCATGACAAAAGAGCTTGTCAATTTACGCTCCATGAAGTTTTATTGACAGTTAGTAAACTTATGGCACCTATAGCTCCGTTTATGCCTGATAAAATACATTATGATTTAACAGATAGTTCAGTTCACACTGCAGATTGGCCACTTGGTTCGGATTTAGTTGACAAAGATTTACCACCACAGAATTTAGAATTAGAAAAGCAGATGTCAATTGTAAGAATGCTAGCTGAGACAGGCCGGAAAATTAGAGTTGAAGCGAAACGTAGGCAAAGATTGCCTTGTAAGGAGGGTTGGATTGTAGGAGGTCCTGATCTTAGTGAATTCCATTCTATTATTGCTGAAGAGTTAAATGTTGAGAATTTGACTACTGAAAGTAATTTAGATAGATTCCAGAAGATAGAAGTTTTACCTAATCACAAAGTTTTAGGTGCAAAATGTAGGGCAGATTTGCCTAAAGTTCTTTCTGAATTATCACAGACACAACCAGATTCTTTGTTAGCAGATATTGAGAATGGTAAAGCAAAACTAGCTGGATTTGATATAACAAAAGAAGATATTAATATCAAACGTGTAGAAAAGGAAGGTTACGCAGCTTCTACATTTGAAGTTGAGGATATTGGAGATATTTCACTAGTACTTGATGTAGAAATTACCGAAGATTTAGTTTCTAAAGGTTTAGCCAGAGAAATAACTAGGCGTATTCAATCTAAAAGAAAAGAGTTGGATTTAGATTTAGAAGCTTCAATATCATTAAAAGTATGGTTAGAAGACAATTCACCAAAATTAAACAAAGAAGATTGGGAATATATTAAATCAGAAACCCGTTCAAAACCTGCAGAATTAATTATTGGAGATTGCGATGAAGATTTAGACAATTTCCAAGTTGAAGAGAATAAAATATATTTCAAAGTTGATTAATCAACGACTTTAAACACATTCTTTTTCTTCTTTTCAGTAGGTTTAAATTTTGGAACGTTTTCCTTATTTCCAGTAGGTTTAAACTTAGGTACATTATCCTTCTTTATTGAAGGAATTTCTTCTGTCATTTTAAATGTTGGAGCGCTACCAAAGCTTGATTCACTTCCTCCCATCACTTTGACACCTCCAGTTCCGGATCCTATAGACATAGAAGCTACACTTCCAGATGATGTTCCTAGCATACTATCAGTGTCTAACTCATCCAATTCCATAGATCCAGTAGTTTTAGTAGATTGAGTATTAGCTTGGGTGCCAGGTTCTTTTTCGACACCTGCAGCATTCATCTCTTTTATTGCATCTGCAGCAGCATCTTTTACTTCCTTAGATCCATCTCCAGTCATGATTAATGCACGATCCATTACTTCAGATGGCATCTCCCAAGACACACCTTTTGCAATTGATGCTAAACCAGTAATTGCAGTAGCTCTTACTCTTGAATCATTATTCGAAGCCTCATTCAAAATAGAATTAACAACGTCAGTAAATTCTTGATATGATAATGTGTTAGCTTTTGTCCAGAATTTTTTGGCAGCAAAAATATCACTAGATTTTACAGCTTTTAAGAAAGCATCACTTTTACTAGCACGAACAGGTTTAAATTTCACAGCTTTTTTCTGAGAACTTACTTTTCGAATAATTTTTCGTGTGGGTTTATTTTTTCTGATTGTGGCTTTCTTTCCAGCCAATTCTCTTACTTTAAATCCGCTTGAACTTTTCTTTATCGGTGCACTAGGAATAGGTCGTCCTTTTCTTTTTGCAGCTATTGCAGCTCCACTTTCAGCTTCTAATCCTACAGGCGGAGTGAAAAGATCGGTATTCTCCGTGTTTTGCGGCTTAGTAGCTACAGGTTCATTTTGTGCTCCAAATTCAGCTACAAAATCAAAAGTATCTTCTAAAAAATCCCCAACAGTAATATTTACATTTGCTTCGAGAAGTTCTTTTTCTAGGTTTTCATTGCCTAATGAAACAATAAACATAAAACCATTAATATTCATGTAATTTGAAATGAATTCAGATATTTTTGTAAATGAACCAGAAACAGCCCTTTCAATTCCTTGTAATGTAACAACTAGTGGTTTTTTAGATATAGATATTGCAGCTAATTTCTTCATAGACGAATCAAATTGATGAATCATTTCGACTCTATTCTCGCTTGAAAGAGTAGTAGATAGGATAACCGGTGCACTTTCATTTATTCGATTTACCAAGTCAGAAGTTGTTCCGTTGCTTCCAGCATTCACTTTTAGTTCTGTAACTATTTGTTGTATAAGCGGTAAACACAAATCATTCTCAGATAAATAGCGTCTTGCATTAAATTCAATAACTCTCAATCCAACAGCCTGAAGATCATTATCAATTTCAGTAATTACAGCCTTTCTTTCTCCTAAAGTTCCGCCATATAATGCCACTAATGAAGGCGGATTTGCCTTGCCAGCCTGCGAGATTATTTTTGCTGTTGTTGCAGTAGACATTAGTAATTTCCTAAAGTTCGGCTAATATTTTCACGATGAAGCTCTCTTTAAAGGTTCTCTACATGGGTTTTGAATTGCGGGGGTCGCATAGCCTGGCCAATTGCGCCGGACTTAAGATCCGGTCCTTAGTGGTACGAGGGTTCGAATCCCTCCCCCCGCACCATCTAAATGTTATTGATGAGAACGTTTACTCTCCAAAGGAATATTGTAACTGCAATAATTGCAAAAACTTGCCAATTATTTTTCATTGCATCTGTCCAACTAATTTTCCTAGATTCAAGCAATGGTTCAACAGTGGTAAACCACCCTAAGAAAAGTATTGAAATACAAATTAAAATTAAATAATAAGCAATTCCAGGACTAAATGTAAATATTTCAGAGTAAACATTACCTTCCTCATCAATTCCTACACAATTTCCTTCACCCCATATTATAGGAGATTTCATCCAACATCCACTTCCAGCAGTTTGGGTAGAATCAATTAAGGGTTCATCAGCTTCTAGTGCATTGTCAATTAAAGCTGTAAATATTAGTAAAATAGACATTGTAATTATCAAGTTTAACGAGAATACAACAGCTATAATCTTTCGATATTTTTCAGCACGAAAAGCAAGTAATATTAGTAAGAAACAAAGTAAAATAGACACAGAAATGATATTATCAAGCGTATAAAACAGTGAAGAACGATAATCGCAGTTATAAATTTTATCGACATCATTTGTACAATCAGAACTAATGTATCCTAATATTTTAGTTTCATTTTCAGAAATTGGATAAGTATGCTCTAAAATATAGGAATAATGATTAACTTCAAAATCATCTATTTTTGAACCATCTTCATTAGTTCGATTGCCTTCTACATTTAACCATGAAAATTCAGGAACAAAAATAAATGAGATAATACAAATTAAAGCCATCATTTGAACTGTGTTGTTTGCTTCAGCATTTAATTCTGCAAAGGAAAAGCTAAGTCTACTTCTCTTTGCATCTTTTTGTATATTTATTTCACGATCTTTCCCTAAATCATCATAATCAATATCTTCTGATGCTATATCATTTCCTTCAATTGATTTATAATTCTCAATACTTAAATCATCTTTATCAGTAAGTAATGCAGTAATCCGGTCTCTTTCCCAATAAATGGCAGTTGAAAATAGAGAAACTATAGCAAACAAAATGTATTGGCCTATGTTGATTCTCGCTAATCCTTCTAAATAATCTACTTCTTCTTTAGTAATCTCAGAATCAATACATCCATCTTCATCAATATCTTTGCCACTTGCATTTTCTTCAGGACATTTGTCTTTATCACTAGTAATTCCATCATTATCCTCATCAGAATATGTTAGGTTTTCATTTACACTATCCTCAGAATAAATAGGATAAATCGCGATTAAAAAGAAAGCGAAAACAATGGCAATAAGTGGTGCAAGTTTCATCTAAATTTCACATAAAATAGCGCGGTGTCTATTTTTTGCGACCCATTTGTAGATATAATCCAGAATATTCATAGTTAACGGTAGATGTGCTAAAGCCCATAAAGGCCAAGCCCACCATATTTTTCTAGATAAGAAAACAATTCCTTTTGCGCCACCATATACTTTCCTATCCTCTCCAATAATTTTCATTTCAGGTAAATCATCATTCTCATTAATACCTAAAATTTTCATCACGGTTTCGCTTTGGAGTGGTTTAATTTTACAATTTCTTTTTTCTAAACTTTTCTCAAAATTACTTACACTACTTTTACAAAAACTGCATATTCCATCGTAAAGTATCCATGTAGTGGCCATTAGAACGAAAAAGTAGGAAGATTCCAATAAATTAAGGCTAGTGTAAGAATTCCAGCAATTATTCCGAAATAAGCAAATTTGTTCCATACAATTATTTTGGATCCATCTAAAGGCTGTACAGGAATCATGTTAAATCCAGCTAAAATCAGGTTGATTATAATTAGGAATCTTGCAAGTTCACCTACTATCCAAACATCTATGTTTGCAGTAAATATGTAAAAAGGAAATGCTATGATTGCAATAACTATATTTGTTAATGGGCCTACAGCTGCAATAATTCCATTTTGACGATTAGTAATATTTCCAGATACCATTACAGCCCCCGGTGCAGCTAACAAGAAACCGAATACGGACATCATTAATGCAAAATATAATCCGTTTTTATTTCCCCTATACTCAGCCCAGCAGCCATACTGTTGCGCCATCCATTTGTGAGCCAATTCATGAAGTAAAAATCCAGTCATTACTGCAGCAAAAGCCAAAGGTAAAGTTGTTACTAGAATATTTGGATTATTCATAACAGCACCTAATCCATCACTAAGGGCTAATGTGAATGCAATAGTCAATATTCCTATTGACTCTTTAAGTTGATCTTTCTCATAACTTGAGAATGACATTTTGGAGTTTGGTCTTCTATTAACTTGGATAGGATCTCCCCAACCATCAGATACAACATATTTAATCTGATAATTTTGATTAGTTCTTGAGGGTTCTCTCCACATTACTCAATCAATACAATGCGTATTAAGATAGTTGTGGAACTAATTGTTTAAAGTGCTTTACAGTAAGTATAGTGTGAGTGAAATAGATTCTCTTAAACAAAGAATTAAAGAGCTAGAAACTTTGTTAGAAAAAGAAAGAGAATCGCATAAATCTGAAATTGGAAGAATTAAAACTGATAATTATGGGGCATTAGAAGCTTCACAAACCAGATATCAGGGAGAGCTGGCAATACAGAGAGAAAATTTCCAAAGACAGATAGAAAAATTGAAATCTAAGCTTCAGTCATTCGAAGTATAGATTAGTGCAATAATATTAAATCCTAGCTTTGTAAGATGTGCATTAGCTCCCGTGGTGTAGTCCGGCCCATCATCTCGGCCTTTCGAGCCGAATACCCGGGTTCAAATCCCGGCGGGAGCACCAACTTATTCTAATATTTGAAATAGTTCGACCATTTCATATATGGGCTTTGAGATGTTGACAAAGATGGAATCTAAGAATCTCCAGAAATCTATGGGAATTGCAATGTTTGGAGGAGTAGTGGTTTCATTTGCCCCAATATTATATGCATTATCAGATGCAAATCCATTAACTGGTGCTTTTTTCAGAATGGTTTATGCACTTCCTTTTCTTCTATTGATTATTTGGTTACGAAAGGCAAATGATTCACGTTCAACTAATACAAGGTTAATTGCAGTCATTGCAGGATTTGCATTCTCTCTTGATTTTCTTGCTTATCATAGTACTGTTGATTGGATAGGAACAGGGATTGGCACTTTAATTGGCAATTCACAAGTAATAATAGTGACATTAGTTAGCTGGTGGTTATTTGGTGAAAGGCCTAATCTTTCGATACTGATTTCATTGCCTATTGTAATGATTGGTTTAGTATTAATATCAGGAGTTTTAGATGATAATCCATATGGTGAACATCCAGTAAGAGGAGTTATTGCAGGTGTTTTCACAGCCATTTTTTATTCTTTATTTTTGATAATTTATAGATTTGCTAATAGGGAATTAGCTCCTGCAGTAAATTTACAATTCGATTCTACGGCAGGTTGCGCTATTGGTCTTCTTATTCTTAGTTTTTTGCCGTTACAATCTATACATGTAGATTCAATAGATTTTGAACCTAAATTACCAACACATGGCTGGTTACTAACGTTGGCTATTTTGAGTCAGGTGATTGGTTGGTTGGCTATAGCTCACTCCCTGCCCAGATTGCCTGCAGCCTACACGTCTTTTGCAATTCTTTTGCAACCTACACTTACAATAGTCTGGGGAATAATTCTTTTGTCTGAATCACCTTCGTTACAACAAGCAATAGGCATGGTTCTTATCCTTGGATCAATTATCGGTGTTACAGTTTATGGTTCAGTAGACTCTTCAAATAATCCAGAGGATGCCAAAGCTTTATGATAACCAGATTTAGGTAGGTATTATGTCTGAAGAAATGTGTATGGTTTGTAATGCAAAAGCATTTGAGATTGAGATCCAAGAAGATAGTGAAGAGATTCCAGAGTTAAAGAAGGGTAACAAATACTGCCTAGATTGTTATGGGCCGCTTCAGGAGCAATTTAAGCTAACATTAGAAGACGTAGCCGATATTTCTTCAGTTAGTAAGGATTGAAATTTATTTCTCAAACCAATAATAATGATTAATCCCAATGGCAGTTGCTAAGAGAGTAGCCAAAAAAGCAATAGTTAGTATCTGTGAAGCGTATTCTGGTTTTTTTCTTAAAGCAGTTAATCCGCCGCCTAGAATTAGCCACAAAGTTAGCTTAATATGAACCCAACCGACACTCATTGGAGAATCATTAGGATATAATGTAGCCAACATTCCAAAGCCTCCTAATATAATGAAAACCGACCCAATTCCATGTGCAGCAAATCCGAGTTTTTCATATTTATTTTTTTTCAAAGGTTGTTCGTTCATAGCCCAGAGGCTTACTGCAGTGTAAGCTCCGAAAAGAACTAAAACTCCTGCAATGTGAATTAGTTTGTATGTTGCATAGGATAGAAGTGCCATAATTTCTCTTTAATTATTTTGGTTTTTTCTTTCTTTAAGGGTGAAGAGACAGTGGTCGTGCCCAGTTCCGTGGCATACATATTCACGAATTTTCCATAGTTTGTCTGTTCTCTCCTCAAAAATAGCTTCCATGATGCCTTCATCTAATGCACAAAGCGGTCTACCTACATCAGGTACGCCTGTGCAATCATAATTACTTTCTATTCTAAGGACAAGGGGTTTCTTTTTTTCGACTTTAACGAGCCCCATGTTGTTTTTACTCCAAAAGAGGGCTAATTCTTCAATCAACTGTTCAATATTGCCATTTGTAGGGCCTAGTTTTGATATGACTTGGTCACCTATCGATCGGCCAGTTTCTCTAAGCATTGAATCAAGTGATAATCCCCAAGATTCAACTACAAATCTTAAGGATTTGTTGATGTTTTCTTTAAGGTTCCCGTCTTTTCTAATTCCTTCTGCTGTAGATTCTTTCAGATGGTTTTTTAGTCCATGCATGGGATTTCCTCCTTTCGCAACTAGCTCTCCCGTAACCGTATATATTTTTCTACGGCTGTCTCTTTCATCAATGTAGGACCTAATCAAACCAGATGCTTCTAATTCAAGCATGTGTCTTGCAGTTGTAGATTGTGAACGTTTTACTAATTTCATAATGTCCTTTTGAGTCTTTTTCCCTTTCTTCAAGAACTTTAGAATTTTTCTTTTAATTGGACTTGAAATTGGTAGAAGCCCAGAGCTCGTAGAGTAGAGGTGGAATTTGTTCACAAACGTCAGGTTATACAAATCTATATATAGATATCTATAGGTAATAACGTATTGATACGATATAAACAATAGGTATTGTAAATGAACGAAAACATTAATGGAGAAGTGCATGGTAGTATTCAGCCTTTTTTGAATGCTTTAGGGATAACCTTGTTGCTAGCTGGCTTATTGTTCTGGCCGTTACTACCAATAGGTCTGTTCTTAGTAGTCTATTCTATTTGGAATTGGATAAATGAAGAAGTAGTATTGTGGCCAAAGAGAGATAAAATATCAACAGATACGTATCCTGCAACCATAGTAATAATCATTACAGAGGCTCTGGTTTTTAGTGTTTTTTTTATATTCTGGTTCTGGGCCCGTTTTTATTCAGTTGATGCAGGTAATGAGTGGCCACCTTCAGGCGTTGAATTTAATCTTACATTTGTTGCCTTTAACTCTATTTTATTATTTGTTAGTGCATACACTGCAGATCAATATCTAAAATCTAAAGATTCAAATTATTGGTTAGAAGCAACTATTTTGCTAGGTACATTATTTCTTTTTGGTCAGGTATATGAATATTATAATTTATATAATGAGGGATTGACTCAAAAGTCTAGTTTTGGAACTGCTTTTTTTGCATTAACTGGAGTACATGGTTTACACGTTTTAATAGGTATAGTAGCTCTTTCAATATTGTGGTGGCTTTCTAAGTCAAATAGTTTAGCCAAAACAACAGAACTCCCTAGAAGCATTATTCTATATTGGCATTTTGTTGACATCATCTGGATTTTAATTTTATTTGTAGTCTATTTGGAGGTAATATAATGAAATTTTTTAAAATTAAGTTTATAGGTTTGATATTGGTTCTAGGAATTTTTTTCTCAGGAAATGCTTTGGCATGTGCATCTTGTGTTGAAACAGGTACAACAGGCGTTCATGCTGAAAAGTATGACCAATTGATGAATTGGTACTTGTTGATTGGAGGTATAGTCTCAGTCCTGGTGTATGGCTGGTTTTTCTGGTTGATGTATAAATTCAGGGCAAAAGATACAATTCCAGATCCAGAAGACATGCCTGAATTGGGCATCGTTCCTAAACATAGAGGAGATCCGACGTGGACGTGGTTTGTAACTGCAGCTATTTTTGCAATATTGATGGGTTTAACAGCAGGCACAATCAATATGGTTGAGTTCTATGAAAATCCAGAAGAAGGATGGGGTGCTGGCCCTTTAACAGTTAAGGTTTCTGCACATCAGTATTATTGGGAATTCGAATATCCAGATGGAAATAAGAGTTATGATATTCTAACCGTCCCAATCAACACGATAGTGATTCTAGAAGTTACTTCAGAGGATGTTTGGCATAATTTTGCAGTTCCTTCATTACGGTTGAAAATTGATGCAATTCCTAACAGAACGAATGTGATATGGTTTGATGCGCCAGATGTGGGAGATTATCCTATATCTTGTATGGAATTATGCGGTAGTAAACATACAGAAATGACTGGCACACTAGTTTTAGTTGAAGAATTTGACTACAAAAATGGTTTAGATGAGGAGTTTGAACAATGAGTGCTTTTAGTAATGAGTCAGTAAATCGCTGGCTACGAACAACGAGTCATAAAGACGTAGGATTAATGTATTTTATTGCTACACTTATTTTTGGATTTATAGGTCTTGTACTTTCACTATTGATAAGGGCCCAGCTCTATCAGCCAAATAACGGTACAGAATGGTTAGATTGGGCGCCAGGTGACGATTCTGGTTCCTTTTATAATTCAGTAGTGACTATGCATGGTGCAGTGATGGTTTTATTCTTCGCATCACCTTTGTCATTTGCTTTTGCAAATTACGTGGTGCCTTTACAAATAGGTGCAAAAGATATGGCTTTTCCTAGGCTCAACGCCCTTAGTTTTTGGACTTTTTTGTTTGGAGGTTTAGTTGCAGCCTCTGGTTTTGTTTTTGGAGGGGCAGCAGATGTTGGTTGGACATTTTATTCACCTTTGACTTCAGTAGAGTACAGCCCAGGTAATGGAGTAAATCTTGCAGGAGCTGGGTTAATTTTGTTAATTTTTTCAGTAACGGCTTCAACGATTAATTTCATTGTTACTATATTATTCCATAGAGAAAAAGAGATGAATATATGGGATATGCCTATTTTCACTTGGACAATTTTATTCACAGTTATTCTGATGTTAACCATATTTCCAGTTCTTCTCGCAGCACTTTTGATGCTTGTAGGAGACAGATTATTTGAGACAGTATTCTATTCTCCAGAGACTAATGGTTCAATATTATGGGGTCATCTTTTCTGGTTTTTTGGTCATCCGGAAGTTTATGTTGTATTGTTACCTGAATTAGGTGTCTTGGCAGAAATAATTCCGGTATTCTCAAAGAAACCTCTTTATGGTAAAAGATATATTATTTATTCATTAATTATTGGCACTTTTTTGAGTGTAATTGTGTGGGTTCATCATATGTTCATAACAGGAATAGATCCATTATTAAGAGAAGTAATGAGTATAACCACAGAATTAATTTCTATTCCGTTTGCCGTGATAATGATTTGTATGATTGCAACATTGTACAATGGAAAAATAACATTTTCAACAGCAAATCTTTTCGCATTAGGTGCAATTGGAATTTTTGTTATTGGAGGTGTAACTGGAGTATTCCTATCTTCAGCAGCTATTGATTATCACTTAAGAGGAACGTATTACATTGTAGCTCATTTCCATTATACTTTAGGTTCTGTAGTACTTGGTATTGTTGCAGGAATATATTACTGGTATCCATTGATGTTTGGACGTCTCCTCGATGAAAAACTAGGCCGATGGCATTTCTGGGGATCTTTTTTTGGGACAATCATGACTATGACTCCACTTTTTATCCTAACAGATATGCCACGTAGAGTTTATGTTTATGAAGAAACTAGCTGGGGAATTTATCATCAGTGGGCTACAGTAGGAGCAATTGTTGTATTCATTTCTCAATTAATATTTTTGTATAATTTGGTACAAAGTTATTCACACGGTAAAGAACCAGGTTCAAATCCATGGGGTGCCAGTACACAGGAGTGGTCACAATGATTGCTTTGTCTTTTACACCAGTCAAAGGAATAATATCAATTTTTATTGTGGCTGGTCTGGTATTGCTTCTGACTCCTGCAGAGTCTCGTAGTGTAGGAATATCTTATGAAGATTCTGAAGATGGCTGCTTTTGCCATTCAAATTCAGAATCTAGTGCAGTGTCAATTACTATTTCAGGCCTCCCAGATAATTATACAGCAAATAAAATATATAATCTAGAAATGAGTTTCGCAGGAGGCCCTGAGGCTTCATCAGGCTCTAATCAAGGAGGTTTTAGTCTTAGCAGCAGTCTGGGTACTCTTTCATCAGTAGATGAGACTACACAAATTATGGGGGATGACTCAATTACCCATACTGAGGAAGGTAACAAAATAAGAAGTTGGAATTTTAGCTGGACGGCCCCATCAGATGATTCAAAAAAAGTAACTTTTAGTTTTAATGTGAATTCAGTTAATGGTGATGGCGATCCAAATGACTATGACAAATGGAATTTTGGGAAAAAGTCGATAAAGGGAATAAATTACGTTGAAGAAGATTCATCGACGCCAGGTCTATCTTTTGTTGCAGCCATTGGTGTTTTCATGTCATTGGCTTTTTGGAGGAAAAACTATGTCTAAAGATATCTCCATTAAGGAAATACATCATATTGAATTATTTGTAAGCAATGCAAAGCAGTCCGCCTACTTTTACCGCAAGGCTTTTGGTTTTTCACAATTGGCTTATTCAGGTTTAGAAACAGGAAATAGAAATAGCGCATCATATGTTTTATCTCAAGGAAATATAAGGCTAGTTTTGACTACACCACTACATAGTCGAAACTGGATTGGTGGGCACATTAGGAAGCATGGTGATGGTGTATTCGATATTGCCTTTCATGTAGATGATGTTGATTATTGTTTCAACGAAGCTATTAGGAGAGGAGCTAAATCTGCTGTTGAACCTTACAATTTGGAAGACGCAGATGGCATTGTAAGGCGTGCAGCAATTCAAACATATGGAGAGACAATTCATTCACTTATTTCTACGAATGATTATAATGGAAATTTCCTCCCACATTTCAAGGAACAAATTTTGGTTGAGGAATCAATAGGACTTACTTCTATAGATCATGTTGTTGGTAATGTAAATGTTGGACAAATGGATAAGTGGGCTAATTTTTATTCTAAAGTTTTTGGTTTTAAAAATATAATACATTTTACGGACCAAGACATTTCTACAAAATATAGTGCTTTGATGTCAAAAGTAATGGAAAATGATAATGGGCGCATTAAATTTCCAATCAATGAACCAGCCCAAGGCCTTAAGAAATCACAAATTGAAGAATATTTAGAGTTCTATGAAGGTGAGGGTGTTCAACATATTGCATTATTGACTGATGATATAGTAGATACAATTTCTAAGTTTCGTGAAAGAGGTATTGATTTCTTACATGTTCCAGATACGTATTATGATACTTTAGAATCTCGTGTAGGGCCAATCGAAGAAGATATTTCATCGATAAGAAAATTAGGTATTCTTGTTGATAGAGATGATGAAGGTTATCTTCTTCAACTGTTTAGTAAGCCAACACAAGATAGGCCTACTCTTTTCTATGAAATAATTCAGAGGCAAGGTAGCAAAGGTTTTGGTCAAGGTAATTTTCAAGCATTATTTGAGTCAATTGAGAGAGAACAATCTTTGAGAGGTAACCTATGAGGCCAATGTATGAGGGTTCAGTAGATTTTTCAGATATGCCAAAAGTTCAAACGAAAATAAAGAGAATTCATCACGTAGCATATAGATGTAAAGATGCTAAAGAAACAGTTGAATTTTACAAAGAAATGCTTGGTATGGATTTCAAATTAGCAATTGCAGAAGAGAAAGTACCTTCAACCAAAGAACCAGATCCCTACATGCATGTCTTTTTAGATGCAGGAATGGGTAATGTGTTGGCCTTTTTTGAGCTTCCAAATTCGCCGTCTATGGAAAAGGATCCTAGTACTCCAAATTGGGTGCAGCACATTGCATTTGAAGTAGACTTTCCGCAGGACATGCTAGAAATTAAGCGTAAGCTTGAGATGTCAGGTTTAGAAGTATTAGGTCCTATAGATCATAAAATTTTCAAATCAATTTATTTTTTCGACCCCAATGGTCACAGGATAGAGGTTGCTTTCAATACAGGCAGTTTAAAAGATTTAGAACGTCTCAATTCAGTGGCGGAAGAAATGCTTGAAGAATGGAGCACTACAAAACAGGTTCCAAAGCACGCTTCTTGGCTCCATTCAGAGGAATTCTCGTAACGATTTCGGTAGTTGTCACGGCATAGCACGCGCCCTGGCCTATGGCGTAAAAATAATAGGCCATTTCTTGCTGTAAATCAATGAATTTATGGCATTAGGTGTAGTAAATTATATATACTATCGGTTACATCGTATTAATACGATGTGTTAGATAGATAACACATTAGCGTACAAAATGAATAAAACAAACAAAAATGTAAGCATGAGAAAATCAGTTGTGCTAACGGCACTTCTGGTAGCATTCACAGCCTTTACAGGATGCCTTAGTGGTGGCGAAATAACCTGTGGAGATGGGACGAAGTTAGTTGATGGTGATTGTGTCGCAATCGCAGATAATAGTAATTCCGACACAGTTTCTTTTACGCTAGTGGGAAAAGAGATGTCCTTCATTGGAAAGGGTGGAGATGTTGATGGTATCGTAAATCCAGACATAAGTGTACCATTGGGATCCCAAGTATCAATTAAATTGATTATGGGTGAAAACAATCTTCATGATGTTACAATAGATGAATTCAATGCAGCAACTGATCAACTATATGAGTTGGACAGTGAAGATACTATAACTTTTGTAGCTGATATAGAGGGTACTTTCTCCTATTATTGTAATGTTCCAGGCCACCGTTCAGCAGGAATGGAAGGGAAATTTATTGTTGGTAGTGGAGAAAATCAAATTGATCCTGTGGGGAATGTTGAAACCATAGGTCCCGCACTAGCGGTAGATACTGAGAATATAGCAAAGAATCCTTTAGAAATTCCTGAACCAATAGATAGAAATGAATCTGAAGTTGTTCATATCTATATGGAAGCTGTAGAATTAACGGCTGAAATAGAAGATGGAACGACTTTTACATATTGGACATATAACGGCACAGTTCCAGGACCTATGTTCAGAGCTCGTGTAGGTGATACAGTAGTAGTACATTTCAGTAATAGAGCTGACAGTATGATGCACCACAATGTTGATTTCCATGCAGTAACTGCTCAAGGAGGAGGAGCTGCAGCTACAGAGACGGCTCCAGGTACAACTAGTACCTTCTCGTTCAAAGCTTTGCACTCTGGCCTATATGTCTACCATTGTGCTACACCAAGTGTTCCTACACACATAAGTAAAGGAATGTATGGAATGATTCTTATTGAACCTGAAGTGCCGTTGCCTTCAGTTGATAAAGAATTGTATCTTATGCAAGGAGATATCTATACTAAATGGAAACCAGGCACTGCAGGCCATCAAGAATTTGATGATGATGCATTATTCGATGAGAATCCAACATATGTAGTTTTTAATGGTAAATTTGCAACATTTACTGGTGATAACATGATTCAAGCCGAAGTTGGCGAGACTGTTCGAATTTACTTTGGAGTTGGTGGACCTAACACAATCTCATCGTTTCACTTAATCGGTGAAATATTTGATAAAGTATACAACATGGGAGGACTGGAGAATCCTCCTCTAGAAAGTGTCCAAACAGTATTGGTGGCACCAGGTGGATCTACAGTAGTCGATGTAACTTTTGATGTACCTGCAAACTATATTCTTGTAGATCATGCATTGACAAGAACATTCCAGAAAGGTTCAGTTGGAATTATAGCAGTAACTGGTGCTGAAAATGCCGAAATCTATGATGAAGACGGAGATGGAACAGAGGAGAGCGACTAAAGACGAGTAAGTAGAAGTCGTTAGGTAAAAATGAGCTATTTGGCGTATACATCAATCAAAGTACAGGCAGTTCTGTTGTTGATATTAGCTGCGCCAATAGCTCTAGAGTTATACACCGAAGCCCCCTCTTGCGGTCATGGCACGGTCTTAGAGGGGCGCCAGTGTGTATTAGAAGGTTGGCAAGGAGAATGGAAAGAGATTCTGATGAATCTCAATTATGATAATAGCATAATAACGGTTGAGGAAGGAGATCATGTCCGCATGAGATTTAACTCTTCAAAAGATTCAGACCATTTCTTGCCCAAGACATTCACCCTTTCAGCATTTGATATTTCTACAAAAATACCTGTTGAAGAGGAATATACGGTAGATTTCTTTGCAGATAAAGCTGGTGAATTTCAGTATAGTAGTACAGGATTGTGTAAGGTTGAAATTGCAGGAGGCAATATCGTAATAGTAGACTGTTCTATTTTCTGCGGTGAAATAGGTAACGCCCGTACTGGGACAATTCTAGTTGAGCCTGCAATCCTAAATGACTTAGACGAATCAAATAGAAGTAAATAATTATGAAAAGTAAAACAATAGGAGAAATAGTGACTATGGACGGACGAACAGCAACAGTTTTCAATAAATTTGGATTAGATTTTTGTTGCAGTGGAGATGTGACAATTGAGTCAGCTTGTTTGGATAAGGGATTAGATGTTCAAGAAGTACTGGTTGATATTCAATCGTTGATGAATAATGGAGATAAGAAAGATAATTCATTTGATGAAATGAGTTTAGATAGATTGAGTCAATATATTTGTGTCCATCATCATCAGTACATTAGAGATACTGCGCCAGCTATTGCTAAATTTACAGATAAAGTAGCGAAAGTACATGGCAAAAACCATCCAAATACCATTGAAATTGCAAGCTTATTCGATGATTTAAGATTTGAACTTGAACAGCATATGTTGAAAGAAGAAAGGATATTGTTTCCATATATTACTAGCATAGTCCAAGAAGGTCGTTGTTCAGGTCCTTTTGCAGAAGGCCCTATTTCTGTGATGCTTTTAGAGCATGATACGGCAGGAGATGCTCTTAGAAAATTGAGAAATTTAAGTGATGACTATAATTTACCTCCTGATGCTTGTAATACTTTTAGAGCAGCATACACAAATCTAGAGTCATTTGAAGAGGATCTTCATATGCACATTCATCTGGAGAATAACATTCTTTTTCCGAAAGCAATGGAGTTTGAAAAAAGCTTGTTGAGGAAAGCATGAGTTCGGCTTCTTGTTCACTGCCACTATTCTTCAAAGAAACGTATACTAAAGAGAAAGAGGCATTGTCATTTTTAGACGATTTTTTATCTAAACATAAA
>Ga0207992_1000677_pt1 | contig 16474 bp, 16 predicted proteins | sample ETN02SmetaG_FD_185788 | JGI IMG/M metagenome (GOLD analysis project Ga0207992, IMG submission 185788) | Marine microbial and viral communities from oxygen minimum zone, Eastern Pacific Ocean - ETNP2014F10-02SV255 (SPAdes) (version 2) | ecosystem: Environmental > Aquatic > Marine > Oceanic ...
AGACTCCATTGCAAGTGTATTTAGTAAATTAGAAGATTCTAATCAAGGATCGTATTTGTTTGAAATAACAAAAAAGATCATAAATAAAAAAGTAGAAGGGGAATCTATACTTGAACAAATTTCTTCAATAGCAAAACATAAAGGAACTGGTAAATGGACAATTGAAGCAGGAATAGAACTTGGGGTTGCAGTCCCATCAATCTCTGCAGCGTTTGACACAAGAATTATTAGCCAAAACACATTGTCCTCGAATCAAAAAGTAAATAGTAATAAAGTTGATATAGACTTTGAAGATTTATACAAAGCAATATACCAACTTAGAGTTTCAATATTTATGCAGGGGCTAAATTTAATTAAAAAAGGAAGTATAGAAAATGAATGGGGTATTCATCTAAATGACGTAATAGATAATTGGAAATCAGGTTGTATTATAAGAACCAAACTCTTGGATGACTTACCTTTGCTGATAAATGTCTTAGATAATACATCAAATAAAAAATTTAATGAGCTCTTAGCTGATTTTCCTATCGCATCGGACATTATAAATAAAGCAAACAAGAGTTTTGTTCCAACTCCTTGTATGTCCGCAAGTCTAAATTGGATTCTATCAACATTTTCCGACTCTCTACCAACCAATCTTATCCAAGCCCAAAGAGATTACTTTGGTAGCCATAATGTTGAATTGACTAATTCTCCTGAATCAGGGCCTATTCATATCGAATGGGAATAATGTTTAAAGTATGAATAAACATAGGCTACCCAACTACGCCATCCCTGAAAGATATGAAATAAGACTTGAGATTGATTTAGATAACTTTAAATATTTGGGAACTGAAAATATATCTATCGATGTCAATCAAAATACCTCTAAACTGCAACTAAATTCTGCAGAACTACTGATTAATGAGTGTTGCATTGAGAATAACGATGGTGAGAAGCAAGAAGCCGAAATCGTTTACGAGAAAGAGATAGAATGTATAACGTTTCAATTTCCAAAGCAAATTAAAAAAGGTAAATGGAATTTAAGAATTAAATTTAATGGAGAAATTCGTAATGACTTAAGAGGGTTCTATAAAAGCAAATTCTTAGACGAAGACGGTAATGAAAAGTGGTTGGGGACAACACAGTTTGAGCCAACTGCTGCAAGATTTGCATTTCCTTGTTGGGATGAACCAGATTTTAAAGCAATTTTCTCTATAGGTATTGTTTCGGATGAGAAGTACATCCGTATAAGCAATGAAAAAGTACTAGAAGAAAACAAATTAGATAATGGAAAGATTGAGACTAAGTTTGTTGACTCAATGATAATGTCTACTTACTTGGTTGCATTCATAATAGGGCCGCTTGAAGTTACAGAAATTGGTAGTGTTGGAGACACTCTTGTACGTATTGTCCATAGACCTGGCTTTAGTACTGACACTAAATATGCGGGAGGGGCAGCACTTAAAATTCTTGAATTTTTTGAAAATTATTATGAAATAAATTATCCAGGAAGCAAACTGGATCTAATTGCTATTCCTGATTTCGCTATGGGAGCAATGGAGAATATTGGAGCAGTTACTTTCAGGGAAAGTTTATTGATATTAGATGAGGAGTCAGCAACTAGAAATGAGCTTTCAAGATCAGTAACAGTTATAGCCCATGAACTTGCGCATATGTGGTTTGGAGATTTGGTAACTATGGAGTGGTGGGATGGAATCTGGCTTAATGAAGCTTTTGCAAGCCTAATGGAGGTTATTTCTTCAGATGCAACTTATCCCGAATTTAAGCTATGGGGGGACATGAATCTTTCAAGAACTGCCGGGTTCTCTGTAGATTCTCTTATTAGTTCTAGACCTGTTGAATTTGAAGTAGAGTCCCCTGAACAGGCTGAAGAAATGTTTGATGCATTAACTTACCAGAAAGGGTCAACAGTTTTAAGAATGTTTGAAACATTCATTGGTGAAGAGACTTTTAGAGAGGGAGTTCAAGAATATTTAAATAAATTCAAATACCAAAATACTAATTCACCTGATTTATGGGAGTGTTTAAAAGAAGTTAGTGGAAGACCTCTTGATAAAATGCTTCCTTCTTGGATACACCAAGAAGGGTTCCCCATAATACAAATTAAAGAAAAGGGACAGAAGTGGGAAATAAGCCAAAATAGATATTTAATTAATGGAGATACTACAGATCAGATATGGATGGTTCCTTTAAAAATACGGGATCTTAATTCAAATAATGAAGTGACAATTGAATTGAAAGATAGAAATATGTTAATAGATAAAAAAGATCTCCGACTCCCCTTGGTTAATGCAGGAGGTTGGGGTTTCTATTATTCATCATACTCTAAGGAACACTTAGGTAAAATTACTAAAGAATTAAATCTTCTATCAGTTAATGAGAAATATAGAGTTATCGAAGATGCTTGGGCTTCGGTAAGAATTGGAAATATAGATCTAAGAAGTTTTATAGGAATAGTCTCGAAGTACAGAGAAGAGGAAGATATTGAATTGTGGACATTAATCTCAGGCTATATTTCTACGATAGAAAAAATTATTGATACAAATAGTAAAGAGTCCTATGAGAAGTGGGTTGAAAGTGTTGTTGATTATAATTACAAAAAATTAGGATTTGAACCAATAGATAATGAGACACAAGAAGTTAGACAATTAAGATCCATTATTGTTCAAATAAAAGCACTTCATACGGGGGATAACGACCTAATAAAACGAAGCAGTAAGTATTTTAATAATCGAGAATTGGATAAGATAGAAGATGGTAATTATTACAGCCTTATTCTCTACCTTGCTACTCAAGATAAAGATATTATCGTAACAGATTTCCTAGATAGATTTAAGAACTCCCCCTCACCACAAATAGAAAGTAGGTACAGAGCGGTTCTTGGACAGATAAGAAATAAAGAAATGGGGAAAGTTTTAACAGATGCAATATTAGATGGAACTATTAGAGGGGCAGATAGTCCCTATATTATTGCAACAATGATTGCTAACAAACATAATGGTGAATCAGTATGGGATATTATTACTGAAAAATTTGAAGAAGTATTAGAAAAGATGCCAGATTGGACTGCATCTAGAATTCTTGATGCACTCCCAGCAATTTATACCGAAGATTTTGGAAATAAAATAATAGAATTTCTAAATAATAACCCCCTACCCTCAGCAGAAAAAACACAGTCACAAAAAATAGAGAGACTAAGAGCTAATGTTTCTTTTTCTAATAAAATATCTAGTAGTCTAAAGACAAATACTTTATTTAAGGAGAAATAATGAAACCAAAAATTGCCGCCTTTTTACAACCGCAACATGCTAATTATGACCAGCTTAGAAATGCAGCTATTGAAGCAGAAGACATAGGAGTTGATGTAGTCTATAACTGGGATCACTTCTATCCTCTATATAAGCAAGATGGAACAAACTGGGAAGATGGAGAGAGAAGAGAGGGGAAACATTTTGAATGTTGGACCATGCTTGCAAGTTGGGCAGAAGTAACGAATAATGTTGAGATTGGCCCATTAGTTACTTGTAATTCCTACAGAAACCCTGAACTATTAGCTGATATGGCAAGAACTGTCGATCACATTTCTGATGGGAGAATAATTCTTGGTATAGGGTCTGGATGGTTTGAACAAGATTATGAAGAATACGGATACGAATTTGGAACAGCTATTTGGAGACTTAAGGAGTTAGAAAAGTCACTAGAAAGAATAGTGAAACGGATGAAAGAACTAGATCCCCAGCCAACAAGAAAGATCCCTATCTTGATTGGTGGGGGGGGAGAGAAAGTTACATTAAGAATCACTGCTAAATATGCAGACATATGGCATGGATTCGCAACAAAAACTGAAGAAAGATCTGGAGTTGAGACTGTTGCACATAAGAATAGTGTATTAGATAAGTGGTGTAATGAAATAGGAAGAGATCCTAAAGAAATTCAAAGATCCATTGGAGTTGATGTAGGCAGAGTAGATAAAGCGAATGATTTAATTGAAGCAGGAGCAACTGAATTTACGCTAGCGATAAACGGACCAGACTATGACCTAACAAAAGTTAAGGAATGGATATCCTGGAGGGACTCTCTAGAAGCTTAATGCAATTATTATTAGTTATCCTTGGTTTAATTATTGGGCTTATTCTACTTGTTAGAGGAGCAGACGAGATGGTAAAGTCTGCTGTACACATTGCTCAAAAATATAAAATACCCCAGTCTGTTGTTGGGGCTGGTTATGTTGGATTTGGAACATCCGCCCCTGAATGGGTAGCGAGTACAGTTGCCGTACTTCAAGAAGACCTTTCCTTAGCTATAGGGAATATTATTGGTTCAAATATTGCAAACTCTTTACTGGTACTCTCAGTAATGTTTTTATTGCTTGGACAGAAGTTAAACAAAAAAATGAATTTAAACCTAGTCGCTTCCATGTGGATGATGGGAATAACCTTAATCTTTATTTCTGGATATTTTATTTTTTCTGGCTTCTCTAGGCTACTCGGTATAGTTTTGTTAATTTTTATGGCATTTGCAATCCGAGCTTTAATAAGTGAGGAATCTAATCTAGATGAAGATTCTATAAATTTAGATCCGGTAAATAACTTGCCTTTAAGGTCTTTGCTTTCAGTAGTAGCAACCATCTATGGAAGTAAATTGGTTGTAGATAATGCTATAGAATTAGCGAGTATTTTCAATATATCTTCATTGGTTGTGGGGGTGGTTGTAGTTGCTTTTGGAACAAGCCTCCCTGAAGTTGTGAGTACAATTTCAGCAGCAAAAATAAATAAGCCTGAGATAGTTTTTGGAAACATATTTGGCTCAAATCTATTCAATATAGGTTTAGTGGGAGGAACTTCAATAATCATTGCTCCTGGGAAAGTTGAATTTGAAATACAATATCAGTTATTAACTATGCTAATAGCGTCGCTGTTTGCAGTTATTCTCTCGAAACAAGATATCAGTAAAAATACAAAAGTAATAGGACTTGGGTTGCTTGCTCTTTACTCCTTATTTATTTTCAGTTTGTTCTAAATCTTTTCTGTTGTAAAAATAAACTAGGCCACACATAGCTAGAGACAGGCCTCCTATCTGGTTCCATGTAAGGCTCCCAATGGTAGCGTCCCCCATACCAAAACGAAGTGAATCGAGAAACATTCTTAAGGTCCCATACCAGACTGCCCATAAGCCTAGCCAGGATCCATCACCAAAAATATATCTTCTCTGTAGTTGTCTGAAAATAAAAAACATTGCTAGTGAGATGATGAGGTCGTACATTGCCACATGATGAAAAACTCCACAACTCGTCATGGTACTAGCACACTCTAAATTATTGTGTTGTGGGGCAAGATCATAACCAGGTAGTATTTCATAACCAAGAATAAAGGTTGTTGCCCTTCCTAGGTGTTCTACAATAGCAAGATCACCTATTCTACCAATCACTGTTCCGAGAATCAAAGCTGGAGCTGCACAGTCTGCATATCCTACAAAATTACCGTCTCCAATAATTTTAATTCTTATATAAGCAGCAATTATCCCACCGGACATCCCTCCCATAATCGAATAGGAACCTGTTATTGAAAAAACATCGTCTAGTCCATATCCATAATCACCTAGATGTGCTGGTATAGTAAAAAAACGAGCACCTATAATTGCTCCAAATAAAGCCCAATTCAACCCATCAGAGAATAGGTCGTAATCCAAACCTTTCTCTTCTGCTAATTTTAAGGCATAGGTCGCCCCAAGAAAAAAACCAAGAGCAGCAAAAACCCCGTGTAGTGAAAAGGCTAGTGGACCAATTGTTTGGATTGGTATTGGTGGATAAGTAATAGAGTTAAGCACTGCTTCCATAGTTTATATTTCAACCAATCTCAAAGTCCACAGTACATCTACGACAATGCATAAAAATAAAAGAGATAAATATGTATTTGATAACGCAAAGAATAATCCCGGAGAAGTTTTATTTTGATACAATCTAAAGACATTAATCATTAGGTAGGATCCTAATAGTATTGCACTAAATAAGTAAATCAACCCTAGCTGTAGTATAGGGGCAGCTAAAAGACTCATCAATAATGTTGAACAAGAGTATATTGCAATATACCTAACTGTTCCTTTATCAGACGAGGTGTTAGGTAGCATCGGGAAATTAGCATTAATATAGTCATCTTTATGCAACATTGACAAAGCCCAAAAATGTGCAGGGGTCCACATGAAAACAATCCCAAACAAAACCCATGCACCAAGTTCTAATGACCCACTTGAAGCTGCCCAACCAATTAATGTTGGAGCTGCTCCTGATGCTCCTCCAATAACAATATTTTGATTGGTCCTAGATTTTAGAAATAATGTATAAACAAATACATAATAAAGATTAGCAATTAAAGCAATCATAGCTGTAAGAGCATTTACATAAATATATAAGAGAACAAAACCAATAATTCCTAAAAAGAAACCATATCTAGTTGCATTATTAATGGAAATAGTTCCTTTTACGAGGGGTCTGTTGGCTGTCCTAGACATTAACATATCTTTATCAACTTCAATAATTTGATTAAAAACATTAGCACTTATCGCTAGAGCAGATCCTCCTAAAAGTGTCATGATGATTAAATCAATTGGTGGCATTCCATAGATAGAAATAATCATAGACGGGACTGTCGTCACTAGAAGAAGCTCAACAATACGCAATTTTGAAAGCTTTATATATTGAGATATAGATGGAGAGATTTTTATTTCCATAAATTTATAGTAGTTAGGCTAATAATAAATAGGAGAGAAGCTATCCTATATTTGGCTAACTTATAATCAAATATAGAATGAAACAAGATGAAAAATTATTTCAGATCTACAAAAAGACTAAAATTGATACTTTTCCTTGTATTTTTCACAGCATGTATAGAGAATGCTCCCCTTGATTCTCTAAGTCCTGAAGGTCCATACGCAAGGACTATAGACGACCTTTTCTGGCTAACATTTTGGATTGCGGTTGCAATATTTGTATTAGTACAAACTGTTTTGTTAGTTGCAGTTGTCCTCTTTAGAGATAAACCAGGAAAACCAGAGCCTAAACAAATACATGGAAATGTAAAACTAGAATTGTTATGGACAGTTATTCCAATACTAATACTTGCAAGCATTGCTGTTCCAACTGTTAGAGCTGTCTTTGATTTAGCTAAAGAGCCCGCAGATGCAATGAAAGTTGAGGTTATAGGTCATCAGTGGTGGTTTGAATTTAAATATCCAGATTATGGAATTACAACAGCAAATATTCTTGTAATTCCTGAAGACACTCCCATTAGATTAGAAATGTGGTCAAACGATGTGATGCATAACTTTTGGGTACCAAAATTAAATGGAAAAAGATACCTAGTTCCTAGTCAATTGACTTATTTAAATCTATATGCTGATAATGCTGGAGAGTACTGGGCACAGTGTGGGGAGTATTGTGGTTTAAGTCACTCTAAGATGAGAGCTAGGGTAATCTCCTTGAATAATGAGGACTTTAATGATTGGGTAAAGAATGAACAAAAAGATGCCCTCAGACCTGATGAAGGTACTCTTGCTGCTGAGGGTGAACAGGTATATTTGAACTCCGGATGTACACAGTGCCACATTGTAAATGGAGTATGGGATGTTCAAGGGGATAGAATTGCTCCAAACTTATCTCATGTAGCAAGTAGGCATGTTTTAGGTGGAGCTTCCTTCAAAAATAATTCTGAAGATTTATCAAAATGGCTTGCAAATCCAGCTGAAATAAAACCTGGTACTTTTATGCCTAATCTAGAATTAACTGAAGATGAAATTGTTGCACTAATTGAATATCTAGGAACTTTAAAATGAGTGAAGATATTAAGGAAAAAAGGTTTTTAACAATTTTTAAGAGACCCTCCTCTACTGAAGGCATTTGGAGTTGGATTACAACAGTAGATCATAAAAAAATTGGAATAATGTATGGCTATGCAGCATTCTTCTTTCTTCTTCTCGGTGGACTTGAAGCTTTAATTTTAAGAATACAGTTAGCAAAACCTGATAATGACTTCTTAAGTGCTGCAGAATACAACGCGATGTTTACCATGCATGGTACAACAATGGTTTTTCTAGTTATTATGCCTTTGAGTGCAGCTTTTTTTAACTATCTCCTTCCCTTACAGATTGGTGCTAGGGATGTGGCTTTCCCTAGACTGAATGCTCTAAGTTACTGGCTTTGGATATTTGGTGGTTTATTCCTCTATTCAACATTTATATTTGGTTCCGCCGGAGCACCCCAAGGAGGATATCTTGCTGAAGAAATAGGATGGCTAGGCAATGCTCCTAATGGAGGTTGGTTTGGTTATCAACCAAATGCATCATTCAAGTATTCACCTGGAACTGCAATGGATTATTGGGCTTTGGGATTACAGATTCTTGGAGTCTCATCTCTAGTCTCTGCTTTTAATTTTATTACAACAATTCTAAATATGAGAGCAAAGGGAATGCGATTAATGAGAATGCCAGTTTTTACTTGGATGACTTTTGCTGTTGCATTCTTGCTTGCATTTTCTTTACCTATAATTGCAATAGCACTATTTCTTGTAACTTTTGATAGACAATTTGGTACAACTTTCTTTTTAACAGAGGGAGGGGGAGATCCCGTATTATGGCAGCATCTGTTTTGGCTCTTTGGTCATCCTGAAGTCTATATTCTTATCCTCCCTGCTTTTGGAATGGTTTCTGAAATTCTTCCAACTTTCTCAAAAAAACCTTTATTTGGATATGCAGCAATAGTATTTGCAGGGTTTGGTATAGCTTTCATTGGTTTTGGGGTTTGGGCTCATCATATGTTTGCATCCGCAATAAGTCCTGTTGCTCAAGCTGGATTTGGACTTTCAACTATGGTTATAGCAGTACCTACTGGGGTTAAAATCTTTAATTGGCTTGGTACTATTTGGGGTGGAAAACTTAATCTAAAAACACCTATGTTATTTGCATTAGGCTTTATAGCTATGTTTGTAATTGGAGGGCTTAGTGGAGTCACCCACTCTATAGTTCCTGCGGATACTCAACAAACAGACACTTATTATATAGTTGCACATTTTCACTATGTTCTTTTTGGAGGGGCAATGTTTGGAATCTTTGCAGGATTATATTATTGGTTCCCTAAGGTATGGGGGAAAATGTACAATGAAAAACTTGGTCAACTACATTTCTGGTTAATGATGATTGGCTTCAATCTAACTTTTGGACCAATGCATTGGCTTGGACTAAAAGGACAGATAAGAAGAACTTGGGTTTATGCCGAAGAAACAAATTTGGGTTTTTGGAATATGGTTGTAACGATCGGGGTTTTCGTTATTGCGGTATCAATAATTATTTTTATGATTAATTGGATTTATTCAAAGAGGAAAGGTCCTGAAGCTCCTATGGACCCGTGGGATGCAAGAACTATTGAGTGGACAATCCCTTCTCCTACTCCAGTATGGAATTTTTCAACACCTCCAGAAATTGAAAATCTCGATGACTTCTGGCATAGAAAGTACGATGAGGATGAGGAAGGAAGACCTGTTAGGAAAGATATGGCTAATCAATTACTAATTGATCTAGAGAGTGATGGATTAAACCCAAAAGAACATATAGAACTTCCTAATCCTTCTTATTTTCCTTTCATTTTAGCTTCTGGACTCCCGTTTCTTGGGTATGCAATTATATATAGATCGCTTGCTTTAGCTGGTTTGGGTTTACTACTTCTCTTGATTGGTGGATTCGGCTGGGCACTTGAACCAATAGAAGAAGAGGAGATTGGAGACGTTGAAGATGGGTGACCACGGATATCCTCATGAGCCAACTGGTGTTGAAACTAGAAAGCTTGGTATGTGGGTATTTCTATCGACTGAAATACTTTTTTTTGGAACCCTAATTACAACTTATCTTATATTCAAAGGAAGATCCTTTGATGGAATTAAACTTGAAGAAGTCTATGACATACCATTCACATCTGTAAGCTCTTTTGTCCTCTTAATGAGCTCTTTAACCATGGTTCTAGCACATCACGCAATTGAAAAATCCGATCAAGAAAGAACGAGTATTTGGTTACTTGCTACAGCTCTTTTAGGTGCAGTTTTTTTAGCTGGGCAAATATATGAATTCACAGAGTTTTACCACAAAGGTTTTACCTTAACAGTAAATATTTATGGATCAACATTCTATGTTTTAACCGGTTTCCATGGAGCTCACGTATTTATTGGTGTTATTTTATTAATTATTCTCTGGGGAGTAGGTCAACGGCAAAATGGATTGTCTCTTGATGGTGGAATGAATTTAGAATTTATTGCTCTTTATTGGCACTTTGTTGATATAGTTTGGATAGTACTTTTCACTGTGGTCTATTTAATTTAATTATGAATCAAACACACAAGCCCCACCCTACACCAAAGCAATATGTTCAAATTGCTGTCATACTTGGAATTCTTACAGCTATAGAAGTAGTCCTCTACTACACAGAATCGACTGTAGGTGTTTTCACAGATCCCTTATTAATGATATTGGCAGTAAGTAAATTTGTTATTGTTGTAGGTTGGTTTATGCATCTAAGGTTTGAAAACAGTTTAGTAAATAGGTTTTTTGCTGGGGGGATGATTCTTGCATTATTTTTGTTTGCTATTGTTATGTTAGAAAGGGCTTCAGCAATCTTCTTTTTTTCATGATGGAAATTACCTGGCATCCCCATCCAGACGTATGGGCTCTTATCCTAAGTCTTGTTATCTTTTTTGAAATTCCTGCTTCTGGGATGAAAGGTTTGAACTCAAAAAGAAAATATTGGTATTCAGGAGTTGGGCTTCTTTGGATGTGGACCGACTGGCCTCTTCATGATATTGGAGAAAGATATCTTTTTTCAGTTCATTCTGCTGAACACCTTGTTCTTGCTTTGGTTGTGCCTCCTTTACTATTAATGGGGTTGAACAATGAACAGAAGAAATTAGTTGTGACAGAAAAAACACTTCCTATTCTAACTTTCTTTGCAAAGCCATTTATAGCTTTCTCACTATTCAATTTCATAATTGTATGTATGCACTGGTCGGTAATAATTAACCTGATGGTTACAAATTCAATCATTCATTTTGTACTTCATAGCGTTATGCTTCTAGCAAGTTTAAACATGTGGATTCCTGTAGTTGGACTGGATCATGGAATAAAACAATTATCATTCCCTTTGAGGATTGGATACCTATTCATACAGTCACTGCTGCCAACGATTCCTGCAAGTTTTTTAGCTTTCAGCACGGTGCCTATATATTCAGCATATCTTGAGGTAGAACAGATTTACAATATTTCAGTTATAAACGACCAAACTTTAGCAGGTCTTGTATTGAAGCTAGGTGGTGGTGTAATACTTTGGGTAACAATATTAATTATCTGGATGAATTGGTACAAAGCTGAAAAAAAAGCATCAGATTTTGAATAATCAACAAGGACTGATAATTGAGAATCATGATAAACTGGTTTGAACAATGGATGAATCTTTACTAAAAGCAGTAAGTCAACATATGAATGTCCCTGAGGGATTAATTTCAAGATCCGCTCAGGCAAGAGCTGAAGCTAATGGGACTAGTATAGATGATGTTTTGAATGCTTGGCTTGGAGGGGCGAGTGTTGATGTTAAGGAAATTTCTCCTAAAGTTCAGGAACCGATTCAAGAAGAAGTTGAACAAATAATAGAAGAAGAAGTTCAGGAAGACAATGTTGAGGAAGTGCTCCCTCCTATAAAGGAAGTTGTTCAAACTCTTATTGAAGAAGTTCCTCCCCCTGTAGGCCTATCTATAAAGTTGTATAAAAGCCTTAAAATAGGATTGATTTTTGGTTTAGTATCGGGAATGGTGCAAGCCTTTATTATAGGAAACACTTTATTTGAAGGAGTTTATTTAGACCCTGATAGTACATCAGTGATTTCAGAATATAGTAAGAACAAATTTGTACTCACTATTGCTCTTACTTCATCAATTTTCTCTATTTTCAATGCAGTAATTAGCAAGAAATTCTTAGATTCGTCATATGAAGGTTTTGGAATGGAAAAGAGCGACAGAGAGTCTGTGCTGTTAGGTGCCAGTTTAGGTCTTTTATTCGGTACTCTTTATTCAGTAGTAATTACAAATAGTATTGGGAGTATTGTCGAGGGCGTATTAGAAGGGGACCCCTCGTTAACTTATATTCCTGTATTCGGTGCATTATCGAGGATTTGTATATTTTCACTTTTTACCCAAATTTTTGTAACTTCAATAGGGCAAGTCTTTGGCATTCCGAAAGGCTTGGTAGGTAGGGAACGGGAAGAAGTAGTGAAAATGAGAAATAGAATTAATGGATCTTTTATTTTGCCTATAGGGGCAATCTTAAGCGGTGGTACGATTGCATTTCTTATTTCAAGAGTATTTCTTAATTTCCATAGCTATGCACCGCTACTAGCAATAATAATTTCTGCAGCAATTCTATTATTTGCAGGCTTAATTAGCTCTGCACCAAATATAAAGGTAACTAGGACTGAAGTATGGGTCTCCTTAGTAGGAGTGCTTACGTTAATAGTAGTAATTAGCTCAATAGCCTATGTACAACATTAAATCTATCATTTCTTTTTATTTTTAATAAATATGCTAGTAATCATTTCACCTTCAAAAACACAAGATTTTTCTTCATGCGATATTAAATCTTATTCGCAATCTCGACAATTAAACCACTCCCAAGAATTAATCAATATTCTAAAAAATAAGAATCAGCAACAAATTTCAAAACTTATGTCACTAAGTGAGAAATTATCAAAGTTAAATTTTGATCGTTTTCAGAGCTTTAAAACTCCCTTCTCTTTGGACAATGCTAAACAAGCTTTACTTGCTTTTAGGGGTGATGTTTACAATGGTATTGATGCGTCATCACTCTCTAGTCAAGATCTGAAGTTCGCGCAAAATAATGTTCGTATTCTTTCAGGACTTTATGGTGTTCTTAGACCACTCGACTTAATACAACCTTATCGCTTAGAGATGGGAACAAAGCTTAACAATAAAAAGGGTGGCAATCTTTATGATTTTTGGAGGGGCGATATTAGTGATGTTCTTAATGAAGATGAATCAGATCTGATAGTTAATCTTGCCTCTAATGAGTATTTTAAGGCTATTGATAAAAAAACACTTAAGGCAAATATTTTAGATATAGTTTTTAAAGAAAAGAAAGGTGAAACTTATAAAGTTATAGGAATTTATGCGAAGCGTGCTAGAGGGTTAATGGTTAATTACATTATTCGTAATCGTTTGACCAGTAAAGAGTTGTTGAAAGATTTTTCTGATGAGGGTTATCGTTTTAATCAAAAGCTCTCTACAGATTCGTCATGGGTTTACCTTAGAGATTAAAACCATATCATTTGAGAGACAATTAAAAGTGTAATCTATTAATTCTTTTTATTTTGATAATATTTGATTAGCCGATTAGTAAGCATTAAGAAGGCAATTGGGAGAAGAATAGTTCTGATTTCAAAATCAATATTCAATATCTCAGTAAAAAAATAAGCAAAACCAAGGACAGAAAATCCATAAATAGCTCTTATAATAGAAAACTGTATAAAAAGTCTTGTTTTAGGATTCTCTTTTATCACTTCCTTAATTTTATTGATTCTCACCTGTCTTTCTCCTCATCTATATCAATCGGATTTAGATATTGGAACCATAATTTTTTCATTGGCATACCTGAGATTTTGATATAAGAAAGAGGGTCTAGTGTTTCTTGACCTGTTTCAAGTTCAATATTTGTCCCTGAAAGACTCAATTTATCCCAATAGTTCTTTGGTATGCATATTGGATAACCTATTCGGTACCTGTACTGAGGTACAAGTATGTCTCTTGTCTCGTCAGAAGAGCTAATTAATTTTTCTATGACTTTTCGATTGACATCAGGCTGGTCTGCTAAAAAAAGAAAGGCTTTATCAAATTCTTTATATTTTTCTATATGCATTAGAGCAGTCCTTAGAGAGGAGCCTATACCTTCTTCCCAATTTTCATTTATGAGTATTTCTGAATTTCCAAAATCTGTTATTTCAAGGATTAAATCAGACTCATAACCAAGAACTACTACAACTTTTTCAAAAAAACTATTAACTAATTCATTTATTTGCTTTATTAAAGTTTCACCTTTGTATTCAGCAATTTGCTTTGGGAATCCCATTCGTGTTCCTTCTCCTGCTGCCAAAATAACTCCAACATTCATCTCTATACTCCGGTCAAATTAAACAATAGGCTTGGAATAGCTGAAGAAGTCAACACTAATAGTGCAGATTCGATATTTCTTAAATTATTAATTTGTTTTAAACCAGATCCAAGTGTTACTAGAGGATAAAGGCTGGTTACAAATATAATTACTCCTTTAGCTGGTATTGAAGATATAAATAATGAAGAAAAAATAAACAACATAGGTATAGTAGAAAACCCAACAACAATCAATGTTTCTCTCCATATTGAATCACGCTTCAGCAAGAGCTTAAGTAAGAGGTGTATAATTCCAACCTGTATAGCCAGCCCGATTGAGCCAGTCATAACTTCTCCTACTATAGTAAGAAAAGATGGAGACACCTCAATAGGTTGATTGACTAATAAGTTAAAGGCTTCATTAAATCTATTTAAATCCTCCTGTGATGAACCAGACTGAATCAACATTTGAGTAATTTCTGGAAGTTCGTCTTTAATATATACTATTGAAGAAACAAAGAGATCAAGAATAGCCAAAATGCTTAAAGTAGCTGCGGCTAGCCATATAGCAACAGATCTTTGAATATTTCCTTGCACCGCTATCAGCTCAGAGTAAATACTTTTGTCGAGTCTAATAATCCGATAAATTATTTTGTCATAATTCATATTTTTTCCAAATTTGTATTATATAGGTATGTCAATAGTTAGAACTATAGCCTACCTTTCAACACTAATTATGGGTGGAATTATTATATGGGCAAACTCTCAAAGCAATTTTTTTGAGAATGCAGGAGAGGTAGCTAGTACCCCATGGGGTTTAGTAACACTAGTAGACCTTTATATAGGATTTATTTTTGTTGCCATTTGGATTCTCTTTAGAGAAGAGGGAGTTAGAAGAATCATTTGGCTTTTGGGACTTTTTTTTCTTGGGAACCTTACCACTGCAATATATATTCTTTACTGCATAAAAAGCTCAAGAGGAAACCTTAGCAAATTTTTTCAAGGAGAAAAATACTAATCCTTCTTTAAGTTATCCAGTAAAATTAATGAAACATCTCTTACTCTTACATGTTCATCTTTTCCTAATTCTTTAACACCGTCATCGATCATAATGTAACAAAATGGGCATGCTACTGCTACCTCATCGGCACCCGTTTCTACGGCCTCGGTTACTCTTTCTATATTAATTTTCTTTCCCTCAGACTCCTCCATCCACATTCTTCCGCCACCAGCACCGCAACAAAAGCTTTTGGTCCCTTGTCGTTTCATTTCTCTTATCTCAATTCCACCAATAGATCCGACAATCTCTCTTGGAGCCATGTAGATGTCGTTATGGCGTCCAAGATAGCAAGAGTCGTGATATGTTATTGAATAAGGATTTTCAGTTGTCCCCACTTCTATCCTTCCAGATGTTACAAGCTCTGTTAGTAACTGGCTGTGGTGGATAACTTCGTAATCTCCTCCAAGCTGTGGGTACTCGTTAGCTATTGTATTGAAACAATGTGGGCACTGAGCAATTACTTTTTTAATTTTGTACGAATTCATAGTCTCAATGTTTTGTATTGCTAATTGTTGGTAAACAAACTCATTTCCTGTTCTTCTTGCAGAATCTCCAGTGCATTGTTCTTTTGGGCCCAAAACTGCATAAGAAACATTAGCTCTCTGGAGAAGGGTTGCTACTGCTCTAGTTACATGAATATTTCTATCATCAAATGCGCCTGCACACCCTACCCAATATAAATACTCAGTGGTTTCCGTACCTGGTTGCCCAAGAACTGGTACATCAAAATCTAATTCTTTTGTCCAATCTAGTCTTTTGTCTTGAGATGCACCCCAAGGATTAGATGAGTTTTCCATAGCAACATAAGCTTTCCCTAACTCAGATGGAAAATCCGAAACCATTAGAGAAAGGTGTCTCCTAATGTCTAATATTTTGTCTAATATCTCTATATTCACAGGACATATTTCATCACAAGCCTTGCAGGAAGTGCAAGCCCAAATTTCTTCTGGTGTGATTAGTTCAAAAACACTACTAGATGAAACTTTTAAATCAGTTGAATTAGAAACCGTTGAAGATACTGGCGGAGAACCACTCTCAGACATTACCTGACCAATCTTTAAAACAATTTCTCTTGGGTCTAGCATTTTTCCAGTTGCATTTGCTGGACAAACTGAAGTACATCTTCCACAAACAGTACAAGCATCTAAATCAAAAAGTTGCTTCCATGTAAAGTCTTCGATGTTAGACACACCGATAGTTTCTATATCAGTTGCCTCAAGAAGATTCC
>Ga0207992_1000680_pt1 | contig 16443 bp, 12 predicted proteins | sample ETN02SmetaG_FD_185788 | JGI IMG/M metagenome (GOLD analysis project Ga0207992, IMG submission 185788) | Marine microbial and viral communities from oxygen minimum zone, Eastern Pacific Ocean - ETNP2014F10-02SV255 (SPAdes) (version 2) | ecosystem: Environmental > Aquatic > Marine > Oceanic ...
AAACATATAAGCAAAAATTAACCTTCTAGAATTAAAATCTTGATAGTTTTTCACTACTAATTTCCAATTCCTAATTTTAGATTGTTTGACTACATTTATCCATATCTTTTATTAGTATTTGAGGAACAATAGACATCTAACATTGTTAGAATTATAAAATATTTAGGAGTTATAATGAAAAAGATAAACGCTCTCATTTTACCAATAACCTTTTTGTTCTTGATCGCTGGATGTACCAAGGATGAGCCCAGAGGGATATCCGATGCGGAACTGGTCCAGGCAATAATCGATGCAGAAGGAAAGGTTGAGGTTACCATGGAAAATCTTCCTACAGCCGCCAGAGGGACAATGGAAGAGAATTATCTTAACGATTATCTCCACCTATATTCTATGAAAGCATCAATGCTTGGCTATGAGGTCTCAATAGCCGGCCGACCAGGAAACTCAGGCAAACGCGGTGAAGTATATTTTAATATTGATGGAAGAAAGCTAGACCCAAATGACTATGGTGATGATTATAAAGACTGGTATGGTGAAAGGGGTGGTTTTGACAGAAATGATTTTGGAGAGAAGAGAGGCTGGAAATGTTTTGAGATTGTATATCCGATCACGATCATGATGCCGAATGGGTCTGTCTATACAATAGACAGCGAGGAAGACCCAGACCTTGATGCAGTAAAAAATTATTATGAAGAGAATGAGGGAGCAGAAGAAAGACCTTCTATTGTTTTCCCAGTAAATATTATTAACAATGAGGGTGAGACAGAGGAAATCAGCAACGAAGAAGAGATGAAAGACGCCTACATACAGTGCTCTGGTAGAGACAGAGACTGGGCAGAGAGAGAATGCTTTGAGCTCGTATTTCCGGTAACCTATATCATGCCAGATGGTTCTATGTATGAGATCTCCGGTGAAGAGGATGAAGCTGGCTGGGAAGAGCTGAAAGAATGGTATGATGCTAACCCTGATTCAGAAGAGAGACCCGAGCTGCAGTATCCGGTCAATATTATTTACGAAGAAGATCGAACGGTAACCATAAACAATGAAGAAGAGATGATGGCAGCCAAAGAAGGATGTCGTGATATGTGGGGTGAAGATTTAGATTGGGATGAGGAAGACGAACAGGCGTGCTATGCTTTTGTTTATCCTATTTCCTATACAATGCCTGACGAGTCTACGATAGAAATATCTAGTGAAGAGGATGAAGCAGGCTGGATGTCAATCAGAGAATACTATCAGACGAATCCTTTGGAAGAGCAAGAGCCGGCACTACAGTTTCCTGTAGATATTATTTTTGAGACAGAGGATGGTGATGTGACAGTTACCATTAGCTCAGGTGAAGACCTTAATTCTTTTGAAGAAGAACGGTGCAGGCGTGAATAGATGAGATTTCTTATCAGAGTAAAAATATAAGAAGAATAAAATATAATGGGAATACAAAAAAAGTTAATCGTTCTATTTATACTTCCTTTTCTAGTGTTTTCTCAGCAAAAATCCGGCCGTGCTAGAGTGGAGTTTGCTAGAGGCAAGATCGAGGGAATGGTGAGATCAGGTGAGATTACCCCGGAGCAGGGTCGTGAGCGCCTTGCTGGACTGGAAAGAAGATTAGCAGCTGCAGAGGGGCAACATGATAGAAATCCCATAGCAAATAGTATAGAGGACGCATACAAAAAATATGGAATAGAAGACCTCAGTCGCATTAGATCAGCTCTATCTAAAAGAAGTATTCCATTCGAGCAAATAGATTCTGTTCTCAGAGGAATACTGAGAATGATTCCGGCTGCAAAGAAAAATGGAAAAGATTTTTCTATGGATCCAAGAATGAGAAGCTACTTTGGCGATCGCCTAGGTCTTAATGAAGAACAGATCAAGACGATTCGTGGTATGGCCGCGAGAATAGCCAAAAGATCTAGATAAAATCCTCACAAATCATTATAAAGTAAGAAAAAGTTTTTAGTAATCTGGACCCCTCTTCCGGCTATACAATTCATCATTATTCCGAAATCTATTTAATTTCCAGGTTTGAAGGAGAATAAAAAATATTATTGTATTTAGATATATTTTTTTGTAGTCTTGGATTGAGGAACGGGGAAATTTTATTACTTATAGTTATAAACCATTAGTCCTTTAATCTTAATCAATTAAGATATCTTATTTAACCACCTAAATATTTTAGGTATTGATAATAAAAAAAGAAAGAGGTTAGACATATGAAAAAATTACTACTAATTGTAATCTCAACAATCATTGTTCACTCGTTGTCCTTTTCTGTTCAGGTGACAGGAAGAGTAACGGATGCGGCCACAGGTGAAGGTCTTGCTGGTGCTAATGTTACTGTTGGAGGTACTGCTCTAGGTGGTGCAACCGATAATAATGGTTATTACAGTATTTCAGGAGTGGAGGCAGGATCATACTCCGTTTCGGCTTCGTACATTGGTTATGAGTCCGGCACGAACGGTGTTGAAGTTAGCTCTAGTGACGTTACGGTTAATTTTAGTTTAGCAGGATCAAGTATAGATGTGAGCTCAGTATCAGTTATTGGCTCTCGATTTAAGCCTCGAACTCAGATTACAACTGCTGTGCCAGTTGATAACTTAACGATTCGTGATCTCAAGAATACTGGTCAGGTGACGGTAGAGCAGATGTTAACCTATCGGTTACCATCCTATAACTCACAGCAACAAACTATTTCAGACGCGACCGCACACTTTGATCCTGCAGACCTGAGAGGGCTTGGTCCTAGTAGAACACTTGTTCTCGTTAATGGTAAACGTAAGAATGCGAGTGCCCTTGTTTACATCAATGATACACCGGGAAAGGGTGAGGTTGGTGTTGATATGAAAAGTATTCCATCTGCAGCAATTGAGCGTATTGAAGTGCTCCGTGATGGTGCCTCTGCGCAATATGGTTCTGATGCCATCGCCGGCGTTATCAATATTATACTCAAGGACGATGTTGACTATACAACAGTAAATTTTAGATCAGGGTCTACAACTGAGGGTGACGGTTTTAGCAAAGGTTTTGATGCCTCTACAGGTATCGGTATAGGTTCGAAAGGTTTTCTAAATCTGAGTGCATCCTTTTATGATCAAGAGGAGACTAATCGTGCTGGTGAGCCTGGAGGAGACGGACTGTTTGGTGTCGTTTTCGGAGATGATGCTATATTAAATGGAACACATCCATGGTTAGTAGATAATCCGGACATGGGTATGCATGTTGGTATGCCAAACATGACCACCAATGATGTATCCTATAACTATGGATACAACCTGGATGAACGCAATAAATTTTACAGTTTTGGTAGTCTAACAACTCGTAAGTCATTGAGCTATGCGCTCTACAGAGCCCCGTATTGGATCCCAGACGCAAATAACATTTTTCATGATGAGGGTGAAGACTATGTTGGTTTTCAGCCTACGTTTGAGAGTGATGTAATAGACAATAATATTACCGCAGGTGTCACAGGTGATAAATCTGGTTGGAACTATGATTTGTCTGCATCTTCCGGTTCTAATTCTGTTGATTATACGGTTGATAATAGTCAGAACTTGGACATGGGAGCTGAGAGCCCAACAACTTTCAACCCTGGTGGCTATGAATTTCGTCACACTGTTACCAATTTTGATCTTTCTAAGTCTTTAGGTATGGTAACCATTGGCCTAGGATCGGAATTTCGTTTTGAAAATTTTGTGGCTAACGCTGGTGAGGAAGCATCCTACTATGGTGGAGGTGTACAGTCATTCCCTGGCATCCAATCCCAGAACGCTGTTGATGTTAACAGACAAAACTTTGGTTTTTATGTTGACCTTGGTGCTGATATCAATGACGATATCTATGTTGGTGCGGCAGCGAGATCAGAAGAATACAGTGACTTTGGTACAAGCTTTACCTGGAAAGGTGCCGGGCGTTATAAAACGATGGATGACAGGCTCTCATTAAGGGCTTCTATGTCCACTGGTTTCAGGGCTCCTTCTCTCCATCAGATCTATATGAGTAACATTCAGACACTCATCTCTGGCGGTACTGTATCTAACCAGGGTACCTTTAATAATCATAGTCCTGTAGTAAGGTCACTTGGTGTTGAGAAACTAAAAGAAGAGAACGCTACCAATTCAACATTTGGTCTGGCATTTAAACCAATAGACGGTTTATATCTCTCCCTAGATATGTATAATGTTGCTGTCGATGACAGGATCGTATACTCAAGCGCTATTGGAAGTGACGACACTACATCCGCTGTCGGTGCGATACTAAATGACTATAATGTGACCAGTATCAAATTCTTCACGAATGCGGTATCGAGCACGACAAAAGGTATGGACTTTGTGGCCAGTTATTCTGGTCTAGAGGTTGGGCCTGGGGCACTTGATGTTAGTGTTAGCTATAACTCAAATACGACTGAGCTTGGTGACAAGATAACAACTCCTACTCCTATCTCAAGCTCAGGTGCAGATATCTTTGATCGCAAGGAACAGTCGAGGTTGATCAGCGCGAGGCCTTCAAGCAAACTGATACTTGGGCTAGACTATAGCATGGGTAACCTTAGTATAGGTCTAAATAATACTCAATTTGGTGAGGTAACCTGGCAGCACGCTTCAGATGCGAGTATGGACCAGACATTCAGCGCAAAACTAGTTACCGATCTCAATCTGAATTATCAGGTTAGTGATAATCTATCTGTTAATCTTGCATTAAATAATTTGCTTAATGTATACCCCGATGTGATTGACACTAAGGGTGACTTTGTAACAGACCTTGGTGGTAGGTTTAAATATCCTTGGGAAGTAAACCAGTTTGGTTTTATGGGAACAAATTTCATGGGAACAATATCCTACGATTTTTAATAAACCAATATATCGTTGTTTAATTAAAAGGGTTCCATATGGAACCCTTTTTTTATGAATAATAGAATAGATTTGTATTTGGAAATAACCTGATCTTATTTCTTCATCAACTTACGTTTTTCAATAACCCTGCTCATGTGGTTGCGATTGTGAGTGTTGTAAAAAAGAGTACTGTTGCATTGTCTAGGTACAACCTACTCTAGCAAAGATAGTGAGCTTTATCTACTTACAATCATAAAATAAGCGAGAGTATTAAGAATACGACCGTGATGGTCTCTGGTTTAACTTGTTACCAGATCCCCGATAATCTCTGTTTTTCTAACCACAGATTAATATTTAAAGTGTTTTATTTTTTCGCCTTCATCACCAATCTTTGTCATTGCCTCTATTCCCATATCAATATGTAGGTCAACATATTTCTGGGTAACATCCTTATCTTTTTCTTCGGTCTTGATTCCCTCTGGTATCATTGGAGTATCGCTCACAAGAAGTAGTGCGCCCCTGTTGATTTCATTCGCGAACCCGGTGATAAAGACTGTAGCAGTTTCCATGTCTATACCCATAACGCGCACCTTACGAAGATATTTTTTAAACTTGTCATCGTGCTCCCAGACCCTTCTGTTTGTAGAGTAGATCACACCTGTTCTATATTCTACCTTTCTTTCCACCAGTATCTCTGAGACGTATTTATGGAGTTTGAAAGATGGCATAGCGGGTACTTCTTTTGGGAAATAGTCATCGCTTGTGCCCTCGCCGCGTATGGCAGCAGTCGGAAGGATAAAGTGGCCTATGTCAGTGGTTCTTTTTAGTCCTCCGCATTTTCCGAGAAACAGAACTCCTTTTGGCTTAATGGAGGATAGTAGGTCCATTATAGTGGCAGCGTTTGCGCTGCCAATTCCAAAATTAATAATACTGAGCCCATCAGAATTAATCGATGATGTCATTGGTCCGCCGATACCATTGATCGTTGTGCTAAACCTTTCAGAAAATTTCTGTACGTAATTATGGAAATTAGTTAAGAGGATCCAATCACCATAATCATCAGGATTGGTTCCTGTATATCTTCTAAGCCAGTCAAAGGCTATATCTTCTTTTCTATTCATGTGTAAATTTTAATCAAATTATTTAAAGGAAAACATGCAAAATAAGGCAACAGATATTTTTAGTGACTGGGCTGAGATAGGCAGGGATCAGGGAATGGCAAAGGCTCATGATCCTGCTGTGAGTGAGATACTTAGTACCATTTTTAATGATAAGAAAAAACCGTTTTCGTTTATTGACGCTGGTTGCGGAAATGGATGGGTTGTCAGGAAGGTTAGGTCAATCTCTGATTGTATGGGCGCATGCGGGGTTGATGGTGCAAAGGCAATGATTGATAATGCAAGGGATGTAGACCCAGATGGTGAATATTATCTTGATGATCTCTTATCCTGGGCTCCAAGTAAAAAGGCTGACATAGTTCACAGCATGGAAGTATTCTATTATTTTAAGGAGCCACAGATTCTTACAAACCATATAGTAGAGAACTGGCTAAATCCAGGTGGGACACTCGTTATTGGCCTTGACCACTATATCGGAAACCCTGACAGCTATAGCTGGTCAAAAGATCTCAATGTGCACATGAGCCTATTAAGCGAGCAGGACTGGCTAAATATATTTTTAGAGTCAGGGCTCTCAGGTTGTAAAAGCTGGAGAGCTAACTCTTCAAAAGATTTTCCTGGAACTTTGGTTGTAACCGGAGACCTTATTGACTAGAGCGCTTTTTCCATAAGTTTATTTAATCGTTTGACGAAACCAGCTGGATTATCCAGTTTTACACCTTCTTGCAAGAGTGCCTGTTCATAAAGAAGTAAAGCACTATCATCAAAAGATTTTCCCTTGCGCATGGTAATTAGTTTTTTGACAATCTGATGATCTGGATTGATCTCTAGAATTGGTTTTACATCTGGCATACCTGCCTGACCGGTCGCACGCATTATTTCCTGCATCTGAGCGGTTGGGTCATTTTCATCAGCGACGATACAGGACGGAGAATCGCTTAGCCTATTGGATGCTTTCACATCTTTAACCTTATCGCCTAGAACAGATTTTATTTTTTTTATCAGAGGCTTGACCTGTTTCTCTTTATCCTTATCAGAATCTTTTTTTAGATCATCAGCTGCCCCGCTTCGGTTTACTGATTTAAGGTCTTTTTCTTTATAGACCGGTATAGATGGCATAATAATCTCATCAATCTCATCATCAAGTATTAGTACCTCTACATCTTTTTCTTTATACATTTCTAAAAGTGGAGACTCTCGTAATGCTGAATCGTTTGTGCCTGTGATATAGTAGATAGACTTTTGATCACTGTCCATACGGTCAACATAATCCTGTAGAGAGACATGTCCGTCCTCTTTTGTAGACTTAAACCTAAGCAGGTCTGTCAACGCTTCTTTGTGCTCATACTCTTGGTAGACGCCTTCTTTTAGAAGTCTACCAAATTCATTGTAGAAGCCTTCGTACTTATCCTTGTTCTTGGATATGGTTTTAATTTTATCTAAAACCTTTTTAACAGAGTTTGATTTAATCTTTGCCATAATACGGTTCTGCTGCAGGATCTCTCTGCTTACGTTTAGCGGCAAGTCCGAAGAGTCGATCACGCCCTTGACAAAACGAAGCCACGTTGGAAGCAATTCTTTGTCATCGTCTGTGATAAATACACGGTTTACGTAGAGCTTAACACCTGGCTGATAATCCGCACGATATATATCCGCTGGTGCTTTTTTCGGGATATAAAATAGAACTGTAAACTCTAGAGTTCCCTCTGCTGTGCTGTGGACCCAGTCCAGGGGCTCATCTGCATCGTATGAGAGGGTTTTATAGAATTCGTTGTAGTCTTTTTTCTTGAGCTCATTTTTTGGTCTTTTCCAGAAGGCTGTGGCATCATTCACCTGATCGATTTTAGGTGTTTTACCTTTTTCTTTTCCCTCATCGTCATACTCTGTTTCTTCATAGGATAAGAAAATTGGAAAGTCAATGTGGTCAGAGTATTTTTTTACGGTGCTCTGTATTTTCCACCTGCTGGCGAACTCTTTTCCTTCATCATTAAGGTGTAAGATAATTGTTGTACCTGTGTCTTCTGTCTTATCCGAAAAGATTTCATAACCAGATTTACCATCGCTGACCCATCTATGGGCCTGCTTTTGCCCGGCTTTTTTACTGATAACTTCAACCTTATCTGCGACCATAAAACATGAATAAAATCCAACTCCAAATTGACCAATTAGGTTAGAATCTTTTTTTGCATCTCCCGACATTTTAGACAGGAAGTTTTTTGTTCCAGACCTGGCGATAGTACCAAGATTATCTGTGAGATCCTTTTTGCCCATCCCGAGCCCAGTATCTTTTATCGTAAGAGTTGGGCTATCGCCCTCTTCAAATAATAGATCTATCTTTGGCTCAAACTTCATGGACTTAAAGTCATCTTTAGTGAGAGTCAGATACTTCAGCTTGTCTAGCGCATCAGAAGAGTTTGATATAAGCTCACGCAGAAAGATCTCTTTCTGTGAATACAGTGAGTGTATGATTAAGTGTAATAACTGACTGACTTCAGTCTGGAAAGTTTGTTGTGACAATTTAGACTCCTATTCGTGTATTAAAATTTATTTCTACTAAACAAAAACCATTCCTATTGTTGATTATCTGCCACAATGGCATTTTTGATTTAAACATTATTATTAGTTATTGCTCTTTAGCATTAGACCATGGTCATATATTTTTTTTAGTAGACTATAAAAATTACCATAGGTGCTTGTGTTTGTAAATAAGATAACCCCGATTTCATTCTCTGGATCAAAGTACATGCTGGTGGCTACTCCTGGATCGCCACCTCCGTGACCGAGGTAGTCTTTTGTGTCCCAAAATTTTGCATAGTTCTGGTCAAAATCTGGTGTGAACATATTTTGTTTGCTTTTTTTATTCATAATGGGCTGTTCTAAATCTGGGATATCATACATGATATAGTTTAGGTATTTTGTAAGGTCTTTGATACTGGTTCTCAGACCACCATCAGGATAGGTTATCAGTCCGTAGAGCTCAACCTCTGATAGTTTGTTTTTATTTTTGTCTTTTTTATATAGTTTTGAATGGTTTGACTGGTTTTTCATTTCCGAAAGAAACCAGACCGTATTTTTCATACCTAGTGGCTTAAAGATCAGGTCTCTGGTTATTAGGTTAAAAGGTTTTTTTATTACACTTTCAAGAATATGAGCAGCGAGCCCTGCTCCAATATTTGAATACTCATGTTTTGATCCCGGGTCTTTATCAAGAAAATTTTTCTTCGAATAATTGGATCCACCTTCGGACAAATAATTTTTTAGAAACTCTCCTAGATTTATTGGCGCGTCTCCGCCGTAGTGGTAGGATTCCGCATAATATACTTTTTTTTCATCGATGATGCTGGATCTGTGACCCAGCAGATGTTTGATCATAATTTTTTTATCGGGCCTGTGAGGGTTTACTATCTTAAATGGTAAATATTTGTTTACATCATCATCAAGATTTAGCAAACCTTTTTCAACGGCGTGCATCATTGAAACACCGATAAATGTTTTACTTATACTCGCGATGTTCATTATTGTTGAGTCTGTGAATGGTATTTGGTTTTCAATATCAGCATAACCATAGCCATCTGAAAGCAGAACATCACCCTTAACTATTATGGATATTCCAATGCCTGGGATTTCTCCGCTTGCTATTTCTGTATTAATGTATTGTTCCAAAGTGGTTTCTTTTTTATTACAAGAAATAATTAACGCTAAAAAGGCTAATAGAAAAATTTTAGCACGAGTTCTCATAGATTGAATTTATAATCTTAATTTCAAAGAATTTTGAATAAACATTGCTCATCGCATTTGCCTAAATTTATACCAATAGAGATAAAGCTTATTGCCCATAAAATGTTAATACAGAAACATATATACTACAGTTTTCTTTATTCCTTATTTCTGATGAATATTTTTTCTCAGTCTATTTCTGAGCATAAGTGTGGCCAACTCCCGGATGATTTTCAGGTAAACAGGAGCCTAAACTGGGGGTATGGATATGATGACCTTTTAAGCGATTTAAATATATGGGCTCAGAGCCCATATGTTATTGTTGACTCAATAGGTGCAACAGTGCAAAACAGAGCCATATGGGAGCTTACGATTTCAGATAATCCTAGTTCAAGTACATATAAAAGAGTCTACATACACGCACGCACGCATCCGGGAGAGGAAGAATCATTCTGGGTAGCAGACGAGATTATTAATTTTTTACTTTCTGATACTCCAGAGGCTTCCTATATAAGGTCGCACTCTATATTTCATATTGTGCCCATGCATAATCCTGATGGCGTTGAGCTTGGATATCCCAGGGAAAATGCTAATGGTATAGACATTGAAAGTGGCTGGGATGATGCTGTCTTACAGCCAGAGGTAACAGTGCTTCAAAACAGGTTTATTGAATTATCTTTTGTAGTCCCCAACCCTATAGAGGTTGCGCTAAATATGCACTCTGCATATGCATGTAAGAGGTATTTTGTGTACCACCATGAGGCGGGGACAAGTGAAAATTTCACAGTACTAGAAAAAAACTTTATCTCTGGTATCCAGGCCTATTATCCTGGAGGTTTTGAGGACTGGAACTATTTTGTTAGTTGGACTAGCGGCACGCCCGATCAATACCCTGAGAGCTGGTGGTGGATGAATTATGGAGAAAATGTTATGGCTCTGACCTATGAGGATATGAACTGTGATCAGGCCGGAAACTATGACCTAACAGCAAACGCGATGGTCAGGGGAGTATGTGACTATATAGGAATCAATCTGAGTGAGATAGAGACTGAAACTTTTTTACCTGAGAATTACGTGCTGCATCAGAACTATCCAAACCCTTTCAACCCTAGTACCCGAATAGATTATGATCTTCCTCAAGATGGATTTGTTAAGATCTCTATCTTAGATATAACTGGCAGAAAGGTGAGTACGATCCTGGATATTGAACAAGCAGCTGGCCTAAAATCTATTACCTGGGGCGGCACCAATGACCAGGGTAAAATGCTCCCGTCAGGGGTTTACATATGCTTACTGAGAACGAATGATCATGTCTCAACAAGAAAAATGATTCTATTGCGATAGCTACTATTATTGAATCGACTGAATCCAACTTAGAAGGTCATTGAGACAGTCATTGGAAATTGTGTGACCAGCATTATATTCGTTATAAACAGGTTTTGTTCCTAGTTTTCTGAGTCCTCTTTCCGTCATCCTTCCTAAGTGGATAGGGATCACCTCATCGATGATTCCACTACCAACAAAAATATTCAAGTTTTTTATTTTGCTAGGCTCTATCTCATCTTTTACTTTTTTATAATCAATAAAGCCACAGAGAGCCACTAGGCCGCGAAACATTTTTGGGTTTGTGAGTCCGCAAAAAAGTGTAAACGCTGCGCCCTGGCTGAAGCCTATAAGGTGTACCCTGGATGAGTCAAGATTAAGCTCTGTAACGCAAGTGTTAATAGATTCTATTATACTATCCCTGCTTGAGTATCTCTGTTCTGGCTTCGGCAATTCTTTAAGATTGTTATAGTCTAATTCTGCCCATGCCCAGCCACCAAATCCCGTTGGCAAAGGTGCCTGAAGGCTTATAATAGCCCACTCGTCAGGAAACAGCTGACCAAGGGAAAAAAGATCATTCATGTTACTCCCGTAGCCATGTAGAAAAAATACAGAGGCCGTGTTTTTAGTTATTTTTTCAGGGACCCTGACCTTATGGCTAAGAGGGATATTAATCTCGTTTGGGTTCATTGATCATCTCAGTATTGATTGGGTTTTTGCTTTATGCTTGGAAAAGTTATTGATAAGTTTATTGTTGCCGTTAACTAAGCATATTTTATAATGAAATTTAATCACAGTTCTGTTAAATCCTTTGGTGAATTAATCCGCTATATCCGGCCCTGGAGGGCAAAGGCTAGGTTTGCGGCAGTTTGTTCAACCCTGAATAAGATATTTGATATTGCTCCAGAGGTTTTAATAGGTGTGGCGGTTGACCTTGTCGTTGAGAAAGAAAACAGTTTTGTGGCATCACTGGGCTTTGGTTCTATCGAAAGTCAGGTGATATTTCTCGGGCTGATTACCTTTATTATTTGGGCACTCGAGTCTCTCTTTCAATATATCTATTCTATCCAGTGGCGTGGTCTAGCCCAAATGGTTGAGCATGATGTCAGGGTCACTGCCTATGATCACTCGCAGAAGCTGGGTCTTAGCTGGCACGAGGAGCAGGCGACTGGGAATATTACGGCGATACTAAATGATGATGTTAACCAGTTAGAACGTTTTCTAAATGATGGGGTAAACCAAATCATTCAGGTTTTTGTGTCAACAATTTGTATTGGACTTATATTTTTCTATATATCACCACTGATTGCCACTATCGCAGTTCTTCCGGTTCCAATTATTTTTGGGGTCAGTTTTTTCTTTCAGAAAAAATTATCTCCCAAGTATAAAAATGTACGAGACAAAGTAGGCGCACTTAACTCATCAGTGTTCAATAATCTTATCGGCATCCAGACCATAAAAAGTTTTATGACCTTTGGACACGAGCGGAAACGTATCAGTGATCTGAGTAAAGACTATCAAAAAGAGAATATTGGCGCTATAACCATCAGCAGTGCTTTTGTTCCTGTGATTCGTATGGGCGTGCTTGCGGGGTTTTTAGGTACTATCCTTATTGGAAGCCACATGGCTCTCAGTGGAACACTGGCCGTTGGGTCATACAGCGTGCTTGTTTTTCTGACTCAGAGATTTCTTTGGCCGTTTACTACGTTAGGTACTCTTGTGGATGACTTTGAAAGGTCAATGGCATCTAGCCAGAGAATATTTGATCTCTTAAATACCAACGTACATATACCAGAGTCTGATGATCCTATTAGGCCAGAAAACCTAAAGTCTGATATTTGGTTTAAGTCTATAAATTTTAATTACCCGGGCTGTCCAATTCTATTTGAAGACTTTAGCATAAATATAAAGAATGGAACATCCATCGGTATTGTAGGAGACACGGGATCCGGAAAGACAACCCTAGCTAAATTATTGTTACGGTTATACGATCCTTCTAAAGGCTCTATCATGGTGGGTGATCATGACATAAAAAATATTTCCATTGAGAGCCTAAGAAATAAAATTGGGGTGGTTAACCAGGAAACATTTCTTTTTGATGGATCTATTCGAAAAAATATTGCTTATGGAAATAAAGATTGTACAGAAGCGGACATTATCAGAGCCTCTGAACAGAGCCAGTGTACGGAGTTTATTTCCTCACTTAGCGATGGCTATGATACAATTATCGGAGAGAGAGGCCAAAAACTTTCTGGAGGTCAAAAGCAGCGACTCGCGATCGCAAGGGCTATCGTGAGGCAGCCTGATATTTTAATATTTGATGAGGCAACCTCCTCAGTAGATAATAAAACGGAGAGATTAATACAAAAATCATTTATGGATATTAAACAGGATCGTACGATGATTATCATTGCACACAGACTCTCCACTATTCGTAATTGTGATAATATTTTTGTGATCAAAAACTCGTGCGTTCATCAGCAGGGTACACATGATCAGCTGATGCAAAAGAGCGATAGCTTTTACGCGGAACTGTGGAATATTCAGACTGGAAAAAAATTGTAAAAACAAAATGTGTAATTTTGATTAGCTTCTCAAGGACCAATGTTAGAAAGAACAGATAAAACAATATTTTATGGATCCCTAGCGGTTCTTTTGCTTCTAGTTGCTCCCATGCTTATATATTCAAAAGAGAGCTATGAGTTTCTATTGCAATTAAAAATGACTATCGAAAATAATTTTGGCAGTATATACCAGTATCTTACTGTGATAGTTATGATTTTTATTTTATGGCTTGCCATCAGTCGCTATGGGGACATAAGACTGGGAGAGGGCCCCTATCATTTTAATACTTTTAGCTGGGCCTCAATGTTATTTTGTGCTGGTGTGGCCACAGGGATCCTCTATTGGGGGTTGATCGAGTGGGCCTATTATATCGATATGCCACCTTTTGGTCTGGAGCCTAGGTCAACACTCGCGATAGAGTATGCATCGACCTATGGTCTCTTTCACTGGGGCATTGCTGGCTGGGCATTTTACTGTATTCCGGCGATAGCAATGGGCTACGTGTATCATGTAAAAAAAGTTCCTTTTTTAAGAATTAGTAAGGCCTGTGAGGCTGTTCTCGGTCGCCATGCAGATGGTGTGCCAGGGAAGGTTATTGATATCTTGTTTATGGTGGGACTCCTTTTTTCCTCTGGAACGTCTATGGGCCTTGGTACTCCAATGATATCAGCAAGCATACAGTCTCTGTTTGGTGTAACAGAATCGTTTTCACTACATGTGATCGTGATCCTTTTTTGTGCTACAATTTTTTCGGTCTCTGTTTATCTGGGCCTCAACAAAGGTATCCGTCGTTTGAGTAATTTTAATACGGTGTTCGCCTTTGTTTTTCTTGGCTTTGTTTTTCTTGCTGGTCCAACCGTGTTTATCCTGAAAATGAGTCTAAACAGTATTGGTCTTATGACCCAAGAATTTGTCCGTATGCTTACCTGGACAGAGCCACTTACTGATACAAGGTTTGTAGAGGACTGGAGCATATTTTACTGGTCTTGGTGGATCGCAGTTGGACCTTTCAACGGTATCTTTATCAGTAAAATTTCGGGCGGCCGAAGTATAAGGCAGGTCATTAGTGGTGCATTAATCTTTGGTAGCGTAGGCTGTGCAGTTTTTTACTGTGTCCTAGGTAATTATGCTCTTAATCTTGAACTTAGTGGTGCCTACCTAACGACTGAGGCCATCGGCCTAGGGAAAGCAGCACACGCGATACCAAATATCATCAGCAATCTCCCTGGTGGTCAGGTTACCGTGTTTTTATTTTGTCTCATGAGCGTTACTTTTATGGCCACAACCTTTGACTCTACCTCATACGCACTGGCATCTTGTGCTACAGATAGGCTAGAGGCTCAGGATGATCCTCCAAGTTGGCAGCGTCTTTTTTGGGCGTTTGCGCTGGTTGTTCTTCCTCTTTCGTTGATATATGTTGGAGGACTAGACACGATTAAGTTTGCCGTACTTTCTTCTGCATTGCCATTGATTATAGTGTACATTCTCATGGGCCTATCAATTTTACATAATCTGAGAAATAAGGATCAGGTTTAATGAAAATTCTGAATAGAAAACTAAATGTTGTTATAGTCGCCGGTGCATCAGGAATTGGCAGAGAGATTGCCGCGGCCTACGATAGAGAAAAATGTAATGTGTTTGTTTGCGATGTATCGGACAGTTTTATCCAATCTTTTCATAATGATTATCCTAATATTTTTATTAAAAAAGCTGATGTTTCTGTGTATGACGATGTTGCAAAATTTTTCAAGCAGGTCAAAACAGAGCAAGATAGTATAGATGTGCTGGTAAATTGTGCAGGTATAGCAGGGCCAACTGCTAGCCTGGAAGATATTGATCCTGGTGAATGGGATCAGACAATACGGGTTAACCTGAATGGTATGTTTTACTGTTTAAAAGAGGCTATACCTTTATTAAAAAATTCAGAACAGCCTTCGATAATAAATATTGCTTCTAGCGCTTCATTTTTTGGGTTTCCGCTTCGTTCTCCTTATACGGCCGCAAAGTGGGCAGTAATAGGGCTCACAAAAACACTTGCGATGGAGCTTGGCTCTGATGGAATAAGGGTAAATGCAATCTGTCCGGGAAGTGTAAGGGGAAATAGGATTGATCAGGTAATAGAGGCCGATGCCAAGAAGCAGGGAAAAACGATAGAGGAAATAGAAAAGCTATACCTCGCTCAGGTATCGATGAAAGCGTTTGTAGAGCCAGAGGATGTGGCGAATCTGACGATATTTTTAAGCTCTGATTTAGGGAGATTTATTTCTGGGCAGGCGATTGGACTTGATGGACACACAGAAGGATTATCAAATAATTTATAGGAGAAACTATGAAAGCAGCGTGGTATACTAGCTTTGGGCCTGCAGAAGAGGCTCTGATTATTGGCGACTTTAAGACTCCAGAGCCAGAAACCGGTGAGGTGAAAATACGGATCTATGCCTCAGGAGTAAATCCATCAGACACAAAAAAAAGACTTGGAGCAAATCCAGCACTCTTGGATGATGGTCCGGTGATTCCGAATAGTGATGGTGCAGGTGAGATAGTCTCTGTAGGAGAAGGGGTATCTCCATCACGCGTTGGTGAGCGAGTATGGGTCTATAATGCCCAGTACGGTAGGAGGCTAGGGACCTCTGCAGAATATGTTTGCCTTCCCTCAGATTATGCCATTATTTTGCCAGAAAGTGCTGACTATAGTACGGGCGCTATGATGGGCATTCCTGCGATGACATCCCACCGCTGCGTATTTGCTGATGGCAGCGTAGAGGGTCAGACTTTGCTTATTACAGGCGGGGCTGGACGAGTAGGATACTATGCGATCCAGTGGGCTAAAGAATATGGTGCAACCGTTATATCAACAGCATCAAGCGATGCTAGCAGGGAACAATGCAATAACG
>Ga0207992_1000681_pt1 | contig 16438 bp, 14 predicted proteins | sample ETN02SmetaG_FD_185788 | JGI IMG/M metagenome (GOLD analysis project Ga0207992, IMG submission 185788) | Marine microbial and viral communities from oxygen minimum zone, Eastern Pacific Ocean - ETNP2014F10-02SV255 (SPAdes) (version 2) | ecosystem: Environmental > Aquatic > Marine > Oceanic ...
GGGGTGGCTGATGACTCGAGGTGGCCTTGGCAGGCTCGAAGAATCCGTCTCCAGCGCCATGATCGCTGCTGCGGGTAAGGGGGAATTGACAATTGAAGCGGTTACTGGCATCTTGTCCCCGGTGCCCATCCAGGACCAACGTGTCCTTCTGAACACCTTGGGTGGGAGGATGCCATATGGTGTCAGGGTGACCGGTTCAGATGGAAATGCAGTATCGCAGAGGGTTTCTCGACAAGCGGACAGGGCACTCAGAAGGATTCTGACAGTTTCAGAAAGGCTGGACGAGTCCCTTTCCGAATGATTCCGACTTATTCTCGGTCTATCCGACCTAGGCATTCCGAGCAAATGAAGTAGTGCCCCGGGAGACTTTCGCTCTTCATCCCACACCAGATTGGGTCCTTCCTGAAGTCCCCCTTGGTTCCTTCTTCCGAAGCCACTTCGAACTTGGGGATAATGCTCCCGCAACCCCCAGGAAGAGTACTATGATTCACTCTTGAACTATTTGAGACCGGCAAGGCGCCACTGCCCCCGGGGGATTTTGCCACGTATCTAGTACCAGTGGAGTGCATTTGGCATTTTCCTCCTCAACTGATCAGATAATCCGACAATTGCGGATTACTCCCAGACCACAGATTTCCGATTTTGATCACCGGGTCTAGTTGTGGGGAACTATCCTTGCCCACCCATTGGAGATTATCTAGCCAGAAACTCAGAGTATTGCTGCCATGAAGGCTATTGAAAGTCCTCATGACCACCTCCCTCAGAATTTCAATATCACATGCATGAGTGCCAAATGCATCGTGAACAGCCCAGAAACTGATATTGGAGGCATTTATTGATTGGAATTCTGCATACTCTCTGATAACCGACCTCATGTGGTAGGCGTCCAGGGAGTGGATGAAGTTCGGACTGATCGAACTACTGACCTTTTTCCGATTAATCCTCTTCTTCTCGTTCTCGTCGTAAATCTGGACGGAGTAGTCCTTGTGCTCCATCAAGTTCCGGATCTCGCTCGCATCTCGGTCTGAATTGTCCGGATCCAGTTTGTCCAACAACTCCGTCATCTTGGCATCATTCCACCTGCTGCCCGCCAACCAATTACTGAGTTCCGACCCTATATTCGAAATTCCACCATAGAGCTCCTTCGCCCTGACCATCAATCTAGAGGTAGACTTTGCATTCTTATTCCCCTTGTATTCTGTATCTGAGTACCAATTCGGGAGAAGTCCGGTGTACGTGGAACCCCTGTGGCAGGGAATACCCCCTCTACTATCATCGGCTCCATGTCTTTTGATGTAATATTGGTGAACAACGTAACCAGGGCCGTTGTCCCCTGAAGAAGGCAGAACCTCCCATGTGATGCCCGGCCATAGGCCATCACTGTTGTTCACTGCGTGACTCAGGCCTCGCTCCAACTCGTCATAGGCATGGCCTGTGACTTTGCGAATCGCCTCCTTGTAGAAGCCCTTTACCAGATCGGTCAACCCTTGCTGGTGGATCCATCCGATCCCGTTTCCTTCTTTGTAATCGAAGAAATCCGCTAGTTCACCCTCGGGCTCAATTATTGCATCATAGAGAGACGATCCCGGTGCCCAGAGCCTCATTTCCGACTTCGGACGCAGCAGTTTTTCCCATCCCTCCCCCTTCTTCTTAGCAGGCCCACCGGTCTTTTGGTTCAGGGAATACTGCATGAAGTGAGATTTGTCTAGCTTTCCTCCGCTATCTATGTACTCTTTGTAGGCCTTCTTGAAGGCACTAGGGATCTTCGAGATCTTCTCCTTTTGTGACTTGGAGTAGTTTCTATCCATCGGCTTCGAGAAGTCAGGCCTCCCCCTGCCCCTCCTCCCCTCCAGGCCCTTGGCTACGTCTTCCCCACCGTAGACCCTGACCATTGTGGGTTTTTTTGCTACAGACCTGTCGAATACCCCTTCGATTACTCGATCGACAAGACTCTTGTCAAGAGAGACTCCTCCCAAGAAAACCCGCAACTCATCCTCGCCCAAATCCTTCGCTACATCAGCAACCCTCTGGTACAGGTCCATAGGAACCGCCCCAGACTCCTGGACATTTACCAACTCGGCTAGTTCCTTGATCCTCAGTAAAGAAGAGACATGCTGATATCCATTGCAAGATGCATCCAAATGGATCGGCAATCCTGATTTTACCGCCGACCAGTCTCCATACGCATTGTACTCGCTCTGAACGCGATCGAATTCAATCAGTGCTGCAAGTCTCTGGAAGTCCTCCCTCCTCCCGTATCTCCTGCGGTCTAACTTCAGAGAAACAAGGTGGTCCGAGGGTTTCGTTGCGACCTCTCTGAGAATCACCTCATTACTGTCTACCCACTCCACCCTCTCATCGAAAGTCTTCCCTTTCTCAGCTGGGTCATCGATACCATCAATTTCTACCCCTTCCATCAAATTGTGAACGTGGACTTTCAACCAACGGATCCCACTTTCTCCAAGGGGCTTCCATTCCTTGAAACGGATCAGGGACTTTCCAAGGTCTCCATCATGGGGGCTCAATTCGCTACATCGGGGAAACATCCTGCCTCGGAAATCACAAACCCAAGAGTGCCAGAAGACGTTTGCATTGTGTTCGATAATCATCCGCACCCAGTCCAGCACTAACTCTCGCCCTTCGTTTTCCTGTTCTGAATCATCATCAAAGAATGCACCTCGAAACTCCTTTCTTGGACGTATTTTGTGTATGAGCCCGTCTTTCTTAGGGTCGAGTAGGCTTCCTCTGAATTTCTTCACTCTGTCAATTCCCGGAGTAACAAGGTCAAATTCGCACATCGCCTCTAGTAAATCCAGGTTAATCTCCCATTGAGTCTCCTGGAGAGCATTGAGTGCTTCAACAAGTTCACTATTGGGTTCACACTTCGAGGTCTTCACTTTCCCAGAACCCCCACCTAATCTTCTATCCTCCACTTCAAAGTCTTCGTAATCGGCAACATTGGACACTGTCTTAGACAGTGAGGGGTGAAGCAAACCTCCTGGAGTCAATGAATTAACTGATTTTCTGTGAGGCTTTGGAGGGCAATACATCCAACGATTCCGGGGCATCTTTATCCATCTGAAAATTGGATTCTCTGTTTTATCTCTGAAATTCTCGTATTCTGAATCTCCAATGATTGACTTCATTTTCGGGGTGAAAACTAGAACACCGGGCCACTTCTTCCCTTGTCTTGACTTGACAAGGCTCTCGTCATCGTTCAAGAAATAGGCCCTGTACTCCTCCCTTGTCATTTTCCTAGTACTTAGCAAACCCTCTTTGATGAGGATACTCTTGATGTTGTATGCCATCTTAATCGAGTTGTGTTTGATGACCTTCTCAGGCTTGCTCCTAATTTCCTTCTTGATTCCCTTTGTCCCCCCGAAACCAATCTCCTTAATTCTCCTCAGATCCTTCTTCTGTTTCTCATCTAATCCAATCTTGCTGTCGCTAAGTTTCGCCTCACTGGGGTCGTTATCACAGATCTCGAGCATGCTTCCCCTAGCTTCCAGAATAGTTTCCGCTATCTTGGAACCGAGCAATGGGAGCCACTTAATTCCGGCTACACAGATATCCACCCACTTCCTGTCTTCTGGTGGCCCGACTTCATTTTCCAAGAGATTACTTAGAGTTAGATCGTTCTTTCTGTTGTTCCTGAATTCCTCTTCCGTCTGGCCGCTATTGGTCAGGTAACCCTCGAAAATATCCGAGTCAAATCCCTCTGGGCCTTGGAACTGCTGTTTTATCGACTCCTCAACCTCTTCGTCGGAGGCAAGTAGATCGGACCCATGCCCCAAACTTCTGAGTTTTGCCCAATCTAGCATTTTATTCCCCTCTTGCGATGGCGAACTCTCAAATGACATCCAAGTGAAAACTTCTCTATCGCTAGCATTACTATTCTTTGAACATGAGATTATGGTTCGAACCACATGGTAGGCAATTTTGGTGACTACATTCCGACGCTCAAGTATACCTGGTGGAAACTGGATCCTCTTTCCGTGGAATTTGTCCCCTCCAAGTGTCTCCCACCAGAACCAGTCGGGATTAACCCTGCCAATGATCTCCCTGATTAGGAAGACATGCCTCCCTTCATCGATAGATGGGTTCGAAAACAGATCCCTCTCAAGGACTTCTCTGATCTTCTCCATCAGATATTGCTCCGACTCGTTCGCCCTTTCTTCTTCTGTAATCCGCTGCTCCGATGAAAGGAAATTGGGTGATCCTTCCCCTCTAGAATCCTGCTCATGCTTATCCTGCATGTATGCCTTGAATTCGAAGTGACCCTCTGTCAGAATGCCATTATTATTCGCGTCTTGCTCCCTGAGCATCACTCTTGGGGGGGAGTCGTTAATTTCTTCTAACCTGAAGTTATGCGCGTCGTAGAAACCCAAATTCCTCAGTCTACCGTTCTTCCAGTCTATCCACGATCCATTCCGCGGGCCCTTAACGCCATGGGATTTTGCTTCTGAGTCGTCAGGAGTGACAACCCTGGTGCCCGGGAAGTAGTTTCGTCTGAAGTAGCTAGCAATGTATTCCCGATGCTTCTTAAGGGGAACAGTCCTAACTTTCTGTGGCATGCTGGATCCAACTCCGAATAATGAATAAGACTTCCCGCTTGGTTTCCAGTGAAAGAAACCAAGCGATGTTAATTATCTTTAATTGCAAGTACATCAAGAAATAGCAGAATTATTTCCCATACTTGCAATTAAAGGGGTATTATTTATGAATGAAAAAAAGATTGGAAAAATCTCTGCCGCTCTACCTGAACTTGATGACTCTGACAGGAAAATTGCAACCAGCGAGGAAAGCGCGTCTTGGGCAAGAAATACGACAAAATTCTACAACAACGGATACGTCCTCCCCAAGAATCACGGAATAGGTCTGCAAGTGATAGATGAAGAAACAATCAGATGCATCTCTGTAGTCGGTGACGAGAGTTGCCTTCGTGTACTTTCCATGGTGAGGCTAACCTTTGAGTCAGTGGGAATAGAATTCCAGATTGACCCGTTCGCAGTTATTCAGAAAGTAACGCCACGACCAGAGGATGCGCCCCCGTACCTGATGGAGGAAAGGAAGAGGGCCTTGGGAGAGGAGGGCTCCGAAGAGCCACCCGAATCTGTCCCCGGGATGAAAGGGCACAACGTGGGAATCGAGGTGGTCTAGGTGTGGATTTTCACAACCAAGGGATTCCTGAGCATTGTCCAGCACAACTCGAAGCCGGGATGCTATCAAATCAAATCAAGGGTCTCCGAACCACTCGAGCACTTCTGGCCCGATCACGACATCCAAGTCATCGAATGGGCAGACTACCGATTCCGAATCGACATCAAGAAGTCTGAGGCTTCGCCCGTAGTCTCGGAGATTCTTGATTCGATTTCCTATACCAGTTTCAAGAACCATTGCGAGGGTGGGGATGAGTACTACCATGCCCTGACTAGGGTCTGGTCGACCATGTACTCGTTCCAGTCGATCATGGAGAAACAAGGATGAATATCTCCCGCCGTTCCCTAATATATCCTCAACTTCTTCTAATCATAAGACAGGGGTGATTGTCACGAAAGACTTCCATGATCAAAACCAACTCTTCAATCGGGCTCACCCACATAGGCCAAGCAACATTCGCCCTGAAATTTGGGAAATAGCTTGGTCACTGGTGCCAAATGACAACTTCTGGAGAGCATCCGAAGGGGGTAGTTATGTCTCATTTCTTGATCTTCCTCATGCCGCTCTTCGCAATCGCATGGGCCCAGAAATTCTGGCCCTAGGGCTTTTGTCGGAGCAACTAGCTTCCAGTTCCTCCTGGAATGTCCATGGAAACGGGCACATCTCGAGAAAGTTTGGGACAGGCCTCTCTTCTGTTACGTTCGTGATCGATGTCTGTGGGACAATCAACGATAGGCTTCAAGGAGATATGCACATCAGCCTATTCGCCCTGACTTGGATTGAAGAGCACCTCCTCCAAGAAACAAGTTGGAGGTCCCTCAGAGAACAACTCAGACATCTCAGGATTTGCGTCTTGCCTTCGTACGAAGCAGCATCCTGCGACTCTTGTCTGGCAATTGCTATGGCAGCCGAGGGATGTAGCTTGGATGAAATGTTCGAACTTGTTCAAGGTTCCCGGAGGCAAGTGACCAAACTCCTCCAAGGAAGTAGAGAAACATTAGATTGCATCTTCAAAAGAATGTCCATAGTTTGCTCAACCGCTCCCCCGGAACTATACAATTCATGGGGGCTCGAACAATTCGAGAAACTCGCACGGCCGTCCCAGCCGATCGTTGGAGATGAGACGAGCATGACTAAGAGTCCACTCGGTGAAGACTTGCACCCCCGGTCAGAACTATGGGGAGAGGCGAGTGCTCTTTCTCTGTTGGACTTGGGAATCCCGATTTGGGAATACACGTCCAGATCCTTGCAAATGGCGAAGGCCATCTCAAGACTGCAGGGACTCCAGGAAAAGTCCCAAGAATTCCCACAACTTAGCGACAAACTCCTAGTCGTCGAGAAGAGATTCCAAGATGAGAAGTGGACTGCGGGACATATCCTGAGCGGGGAACTGGAATCAAACTACGAGCACCTGAGAGAAGTCAAGGAGAGGAGACTCGCACAACAATCGAGAGCCAATGAACTGATCCTCCAGGCAAGCAGATTCATGGAGACTCACCAGTCTCTAACAGAGACCCATGAGGGGTGCTACCTAAGAGCCCATGAGATGTACGAGAGAGGGATTTTTGATGGGATCCATAACACCATCAAACCGCTGATAAGACGTGGCAACGAGATGGATGTCGAGCTATTGGTCAGTTCTAGTATTGCTGTCATTATATGAGAAAGGAAACATGCTTACTGAACAACTTGCAATTTGTGAATTATGAAGAAATCACTCAAAGAAAAGATTACCATCCAAGAAAGGATATCAATCGAGGACAAACTACTTCCAGAGGATCTAAGATTCTCCCTCACGGAATTACGCGGGGGCCTGCAGGAATGGAACGGCCTGTCAATCCTCGCAGAGTCCTTGATCAGATCAGATACTTGCTCGGTCGACAAGGGGAGGGGGGAGATAATTGCCGACTTCGACTCAGAAGTTGTCGTGGCCCTCAGATTCGAGGATATGCTGAGGAAGAGGTTGCACTGGCTTTCTCATGACGGAAATCTGGAATCTTGGCTACAACGAAATCCTTGCGTCCCAGAACCACATCTTGATGTCTGGGCAAGGCACAAGGAAGACCCGAGATGGCAACTAACTGCTTGCATCGTGGCCAGCGGATCTCGTGGCCTCCCAATCACCGATGTCGCCACTTCTTTTGTTATGTGGGCAGACAGTGGGTTCCCCCGGTCCCCACACCAACTCACACGATCAATCATGGAGGTGAAAGGTCCAGACAGCCTGGCAGAGTTCATGGAAGCGATGGAGAGGAAGGAGAAAATCTCAGAAGACCGTAGGGAGGCTGCGAGGATTGCAAGGAGAATCGCCTCCGAGGAGAGTGAGAGGAGGGAGATTCTGAGGAGGAAGGTGGAGGATGCCACATCCGTCATTCGCACGTTGGGTTGGAGGCAGATGATGTCCGAGCACAGGGAAATTACCCACCAAGGCCGGCCGAAAACCCTCGACCCGGTCTCAGAGGGCGTGATGAACCTGCTTGACGGTTTCCTTGATCCGGCAGATGGCAATATAGGTGGTTGCTTCTAGTGACTCGGAAGGGGATATAGAATACTTGCAATTAATGTGGCTTTGAGACAACAAGAATCCGAGATCGAGAGTGCTGGTTTAGGCTCTCTCCGTTTTCTTATATACTCTCAGAACCAATAAAACAACACAGGAGGAAAATGGATGAACAACGAAATTACGACAACCGTGATTATCGGCGATACGACCGGACACCAGACCTTGGAGTTGACTCAGGATGAGACTATGTCTCGCATCCAGGGTCTCGACTCTTCATGGGTCTATGCCGACGGAAGCATGGTCACGCCCGAGCAGATAGCTCAGGCTGACTGGAACACCGTGGGCACGGTCACTATCATGCCGGGTCTAGTCGGCGGACACTAAGCCGCCACTAGAAGGCCGATTCGCCAGGCACCGCCTGGCTAACGAACTACGTAAGCCCACTCAGGCGATCTTTCTCATCTCCTACCCCCGATTGAGGAGCCTTTAGCGAGAGTCTGAGTGCGTGAAGAAAAGAGGAAAACGGGACAGTAGCGTCCTCCTTAAAATTGCTACCAGAGAGGGTGAGAAGCCCTCTAAGAATTTAACTTGCAATTAGTGATACAATGATCGAAGAATGGATTCCTCGGGATAATGATGGGGGCGCGCCTCATGACGAACTACCCGGAGTATCGGGCTGGATGTTGCGATTCCGGACACCCCAATCAGACAAATCGATATTCGATTCTGATTATTCGGAAACGTGCTTCGAGGGATTCAGGGAGATGTTCGATTCCGATTGGGGGGGGAAAGAACTGAGATTCGTCCAACACTGGAAAGACCAACTCGATTCGAATCTTAAGTTACCGGGACTGAGCAGTCACAACAGGTCCATCGATCTGCTCAACCAAGCATGGGTGGATGCCGATGCGGTTGTGTGGCCAGGTGAGAAGAAATGGCAGAAGGATCACGTTCACTGCTACGAGATCCATTTCCGGGGAAAGCAGTCCGGGATCTCGTACAAGATTGACATTACATATGATCCAAAGGCCGCTAAGATACTTGCAAGTAGATTCGATGAGATCGAAAAGGCCGACCTAGTCTCTTCCGACGACAGCGTCATCCTCGGTTTCCTCAAGACCTTCAAAGATTTGTTCGGTTTCAGGGTGAGTTGGTACAACCCACTGGACTCATGGGAATTCATTTGCATCGAGCCGAGGGATTACTCTTCTTGGCCGGGCGACCATATCGTTTCGCTAATTTACAGTCTGAGGGACGATCTAAATTCCGCCCTTCACCACTCGATGGACACACTGAGGAGAAACATCAGAACCGGGATTAGGGTCGCATGGGCAGAGGGTGAGTCCGACATCTCGATCTACAGGATGCATTGCTACCTCTCAGCCTACGACCACATCGATTATTCCCGCGGAGGCGGAGATCCTCGCATTCCAACCGGAGAAAGGGAAGAAAACGGGAAAAGAATGTCAAGGGAATTTATGGAGTTTTTCAGTGATCCAGAATTCCCCGCATCGCAGAAGTTGAAATTCGCCGATACTATTGACGAAGGAATGGTGTTAGTATGAGTGAAGGAATGAACAGACCGGACTTCACCGTATCAGTCATTGGCTGTGGCGGGATAGGTAGTTGGTTGCTCCATGGGCTAGTCAGGCCCCTGAACAGGTTCGCACAAGCCAAAGGTTTGAGGATAGAGATCAGGGTCTACGATTCGGACAAGGTCGAGAGGGACAACCTCCACCACCAGTGCTTCAAGCTAGAGGACCTTGGGAAGCACAAGGTTGTGGCGGTCTTCGAGGAATTGGAGCAATTCCACAACGATCAGATCAGAATAATACCATGTGCATGGGACGTCCGCAAGGACGACGACTTCACCCACTCGCATATCGCTGTAGTCGCTGTCGACTCGACACCTGCCAGGAGATTCATCATCGAGTCCGGGAAGGTCGACTCTTGGGCAATATGCACATGTGCTGCTGACTCCTTCATGTTCATCGACGAGACTGCCAAGAGGGAGGCAGTAGACTTGGTAACCAAGGCAAACCAAGCCCCTGCATCCTGCCAGATCCCAGGGGCCATATCGAACGGCAAGATCGAGGCCGGGCATCTCGCTGTGGCAGTAGTGGCACAAACCTGGATCCTGCACTCTCTAAGGGGACTCTCAGGGGAAAGCGGTTCCATGAAGCCCAAGCCTAGAGCAGACTCAGTGATCCTTGGGACTCTGGGAAGTGTCTCCGGTGAAAAGGAGGGGGCGGAATGATAGATATGAACAACGAAACACCCTTCTTGCACGACTGGCCAAAGGTGGCTAGGGCCATCCAATCCAACGACCTAGAATCAAAGGAGATTCTAGAGACAATAGCATTCCTAGCATGTACGGAGTCTTGGAGAGAACTATGGCTAATCGCAGATCTCCTTTCTCGTGAGGTAAGCATCCTATTCGACGACGAGAACAACGTCTGGGTGGACATCGGGACCCCTGGGATGGTGCGGCCAAAACCCCCCATTGGATCCAGACTTCCTCTCAGGTTGTGGATCCACACGCATCCATACGATGCCTACTGGTCATCCACCGACCTCGACACCCTTGCTATCTACTCTACAGTCCTGCAAGAGGCACTAGTCCTCGGGCACGATCACCTGAAGAGGACCGTGAGAAATGATGGATCCCAGCCTCCTCTGGCAGCAACCGGCCCCCTGTCCTCATGGACGTCAGAGGGCCCGGTCGAATACGACATTCTGGAGGGACTCGATGGCAGATAGGCGAGAAGACGCAAAGAGGAGACTCTCGGACTTGTCTTCACGGGCCAAGAGGGGGAGCCAAGGCATGGACGTCGAAAGCATAGTTGAAGCCGTCCTAGGAGTCAGACCGGAGAGGGAACTCATCCATCTCGTAGAAGCCGCATTCGAGTCAAACGGCAGCAATCCGATGAGGGAATCAGAGATGGTGGACGGCATTCTTGCACTTATTGAATGGAAGGAGGAAAACACATGAACGGGTATCTCGGAAAACCCCGGAATTCAACGTTTCACCTCCTCCATCCCGACAACCTTCAATAGCCGACTTTAGGCGTGGTTCGGACTCCCGCTCCGGGATTACAATTTTTTTAGAAAATAGGATGTGAACAAATGACAGACAAGGAAGAATCTGGGAGGTGCGTAGAATGCAACTCCACAGACAAGGTCAGAGGCATGTCTCACTACGAATGCGTCGAGTGTGGCTGCCTGCTGGATCCCTTGGAACTAGATCCAGGATTCACTCCCCAGCCCTTCTCCCAGACTTTCCAGAGGACCTCCAACAAGAACGGTCTTGGAACGACCATCGGGCCGTCAAAGGACCCCAAATCAGAGAGGTGGAGGAAGGCCCATGATCGGGCGACACTGGAAAGGCCACTATTCGTCGACCTAGTCATCAGGGAGATCACTAGGTCATGCGGGAACAACAGGATTTCTGCCGATGCAGCCGACCTAGTATTACGAGTAAATTCTGCAGCAAGCATTAGCAGAGTTAGGAGGAGGATGCACGGCACCGCGGGTATGGCCCCACTCGACTCTAAGTCATACAGGACGAGGGTTTACGCGGCCGCGGCTCTTCACATCAGGAGAAGCGATGGGCAGGTCAACACCGCCCATAGGGTATCCACCGACTGGGGGATAAACCACTTCGACCTAGTAGCCGCAATTAGGATGATGAACAGCGTACTAAGGGAAATCAGCCCAAACAGGGGTGAGGACCCAACCACAATGAGGATCAGGGGTCTGAATGCCGAGTCAGAGGTCATTAGGCAGTTCCTCAACCAACTCTTCTCAATTCCGCAGGCAGTCCTAATCTCGGAGACCCAGATCAGGATCCTGAGGGAGTCAGGGGAGCCGTTCTACCATGGCGACGAGTGGAACAATGGCAGGTTCACCAATGAGAAGGCAGACAAGGCATCTTTCATGTCAACCTTAGAGGCAATGGCAGAACTCGGGATCCCCTTCTCATCGGTGGAAGAGCTGTATGGTTTACACCCAGTCAGAGGCCTCCAGACCAGAGTCAAGAGATCCAGGAAGGGGCTCTTTGACCAGAGGGGGATTTGAAATGCTATCAATACTGAGAAGAAACGCAGAGTGGATTTCCTCGCACAGGGAATCCCTGGGCAAGAAGCCCAGACTCCGAGAGGAATTCTCCGAGAGGGCCGAGATCAAGGTCTTAGACGCCCTCAGAGTGCTCGGGGGCGAGGAATGGGACGTCTACCACAGAGTGAGGGTCCCAATGCTGGATACCATCCGAGGAAAGGGGGAGATCGACCTCATCGCAGTAGGAAGCAAATGCGTACTAGCAGTCGAGGTGAAGAACTGGGTCGGCTCGGTGGAGGAGGCCGACGGAGAGTTCCTCCAGAGGGGGGAATCGAGGGGCAGGGTACTCGAGACGCACAACGACAAGGTCAAATCCCTCGAGAGGATGTACAGGAGCGAGACCAATTGCAACGTACCCCCGATATTCTCGCTAGTCATATTCCCCAATCCAAGGACCCTCCTCTCCGACGGTGTTTCCAGGATGGTCAGTTGCTGGCTTCTAGATGACCTCGAATCCTTCTACCAGAGCACCATAGCCGCGCAGAATGAGATGCCAATAGAGACCAGATCCGAGTTCTCGAGAATGTTCGAAGAATTCGGGACTTGGGACAACATCGAGTTCCACGGCGGACTCCTTCTCTCGGGTGACGTAGCAGACGGCTTCTCTATCTGCAGCGGCGAAGGATCGGAAATCGACAGGCTCTCCATCTCCAAAGTCTCCTTCAGGCCAACCCGGGGCGAGTGGGCGACTAGGATACTCGGCCCCAGGGTCGAAGCAAAGGTGGAGTTCAGGGATGGAAAGATCAAATTCTGCTCCGTTGACCCTTTCCGGGAGTTCGCTTTCCTACCAGCAGGGAGCCCGAGGGTTTCCTCCGACCCATCGAGAATCCATGAGATATCCTTCGGTCACATGGGACTTGAGGGATGGAGGGAGTTCAGGAACCGCGATACTCCGAGTAAGAGGAAGGAGGCACAGAGACGCTACTCCTCCGGAGATCTGGTCGTGGGTACCGTGGAGGGATGGGTGGAGTCGGGCATCCTCGTCGAACTCGACAAATCCGGTTGCATAGGGCTCCTTCACAACAGGGCCTTCTCCACCATGTCGGAGATGCAGATTAGTCGTGCGTTCTACAGCAAGGGCAAGGAGATCGAGGTAGAAGTATCAACTACTTACAAGAATGGGAAAATTGTTTTGAATTTCCCAGCTTGATGCACCGCACTCTCGATTCTTCATATAGTCTCGGAGCCGTATTTCTAGTGGGAGAAAAACCCGGGAGAATTTACTTGACAATAGAATGCAGGGGATGTGGCGGCGAACCCGCACACCCAAAGGAATGGTGCGACGTCTGCCTACTCCTCGTCCCAATCATAACCGGCGAATCGACTAGTTCGATAGCAAGAGGACCGACAATTGATGAGATCCGCGAGTTAATCGGAGAGACGGGGGGCTCGACCAGGAAGATCTGGTCCGCGATAAGGTCGTTACCCGATCCCAATGCCACCTCGTGGATCAGGAAGGAGAAATCCACACCGTCAACTCTTGACCTAGGGATCCCCCTTCGAAATTGGGAACTAGAAGAAGACGACCTCAGGCTCCTGGACACCAATTTGCGCGACCCGGTGGGGGCGGAGAACGCCCAATCATACGACCGCACCCAACTGCGTCGCCTACAGAGGGGGGGATATCTGCCCGACGGCAGTTTCCTGTCGTACAGTTCGGGCAGGTGGACGCTGGATGGCAGGTGGATCCAACTGCCATACAGGGGGCTATCCAAGATGCTCAGCAGGAAGAGGGGGATGGATGGGATTGACTGGCGCAGCCTGTTGTACTCCATCGACTGGGCAGTCAGAAGCACTGCCACTTACTACCCATGGGAGGGGCCGGGCGGCAACGGCAACAGGATGGTCCATCCGGTTCATGATAGGCTGTTCCCACAAAGAAGGAACGGTGGCGGGGCCTTCGACAGGCTGTTCAACCGATCCATCAACAGGATCCTGGGAGCCTCGATTCCAGAAGTCGCAGACGTATCCGGATCCGAGTGGCTGACTAGGTGGGAAGAAGTGCATAAGGAATCACGGTCTCCCATTACGAGGAGTGAACAAATCGTCCCGGTCTCAATGGATATTCACAGGGGGCGCCTCAGGCTCAGAGTCCGTAGAGACACCGGTTGGAGGCGAATCGAACTGGATAGCCATCCTGACGTATGGGCCAAGATCCTGACATGGGCCCTGTCCCCAAACAAACACGCCGACCGAGAGAAACTCACTTGCCTCCAGCAGTTCCTCTTCACGTCCTCCGACTCCCCTCTCATCTCCGGGCCTGACAGGAGGGGGATCACCCTCCTCAGGGGCGTGATAGAGTCCACAGAACTCGCTGAGGTGGACCACGAGTCCAGAACCATCAGCGTCGGTGGAACGTCCGGACTGTGCTACTCGGTCAATCCGAACGAGGGTAGCCACACCCACAACGCCTTCGGAGCAAGGTTCACCGTATCCCCCCTCGGAATCTCATCCTCCCAACTCCGCAGGGAATATCGCCGCATGAGCAGGATCTGCATAGTGGAGACCCAAGAACTCAGGCGCCTCGTCATAGGGGACGCCCTTTCCAGCGTGGTCCTCGCACTGCTGAATGACCTAGTCTCCCAGAGGCAGATCGACACACTAAGGAGGCACATCAGGAGCTTCAGCCCGGAACCAGCGCATAGGGCCGACCCAGACGTGGAGCACATGAGGGAGGCGCGGTGGCTGAACATGAGGGCAGGTAGGAACCCCATCAATTCCAGGATAAGGAGGTACACCAACCTCTTCCCCCGTCTGTGGGGGGCAATCCTCCGCTCACCACTGGGTGCGAGAGTCACCCTCACAGCCATGTCCCCCCGTCGTCCTAACCTCACCTTCGACGACTCCGAGACCCGCTTCTCGACCACGTGCATGGCGGATCGGCAAATCGTCAAGGGCATGCTCGAGGCCTCCGGATGGGTCAGGGACAGGGAGGAGGAGTCCGTGAGGGGGACCCGCGAGATCTACTTCCGGACCGGGACCGGACCGAGGGACCTCGGTCCCGCTGTCGAAGGATTATGCGAGACGATCGAACCAGTCCTGACCGCCGGAACCGTCAGGATGATCGAAGCACCCCTCTGGCACTACTTCGAGAGGGAAAACCCCGGACCAGGTCCCTTGCTTCCGGAATCGGACCAGATTATCGATTAGAATCCTAAATACGTAGCAATTATCCAATTTTCCGATATAAACTATGTTAAGTATCAACCCTTTCGAGAGTTATGTGCCTCTCTGTGAAGAAAGGAAAACCCATATTCAGAACTCTACGTTTGACTATATCAGTTTGAGACACCTATTCTTCTCTCAATTGCAGAAGTCAAGCCGAGAAGGTGATTTCAGTGAATTCATACAAGAGTACCCAAAGAATCTGGTTACTAGGGCGATTTTCATCGATGATTTCTGGTCCAATAAAGTAACTGCTAAGACCAAGAAAACGGGTCTTACAGCCGAACAGGCCTGGTTCGGGATTCGCAGTATCATCAAGGGCAGCATCGCAATTTTCGATTACATGGCTAATTCCCCAGGAAAAAAACTCCCTGAGGGTGTTTGGGATGAAATCGGGGATTCCGGCAAAATTCACGAAGTGGTGGTGACAGATGGGTTCGAAGATCACCAACTCAGGGAACTAGTCAAGGTCTACAATTCATACGAGTCATGGAAACAAAACAAAACTTGGCTAGACAGAGACCCGGAAGCGAAGAAGAAGAAGAGAACCGGCTGGAAAGACGAGATGGACCTCGTCATTCAGGCCCACAAGGAGAACCGAGAAGTCTCCCTCGTCAAGCGCCCAACTAGGTTTGACCAGAGAGTAAAAAACCTCGAGGAATGGGAACTCGACCCATTCAAACAGCAATACAAGAGAAAGATGGTAATTGAGAAGGGACGTGCAGAAAGACAGAGCAGATCTGCAAACGAATCACAACAAAACTCAATCGACACGTGGTTCAGAGAGATTCGGAGCGAAATATCTTCCAGCCGCGGTATCAGAAAGATATGGGATGAAAGTGAAAGGCTTGGGGTCATTTCGAGGGATGGCATAAGGTGGCCGTTTCGCAAATCCCACCTGCCCGACTCAGGCAACGCTCACCGAGTATTCTGGACGACCTACACTAGGAAGTCTACCGACAAAGAGGGGAAAACCCGCAAAGAACCAGTCATCGTAGTTTTGGGCTACTCGTTTAATCACACACATCAGAATACGCATAAGCATCAGGCGGATCATGACTTCGATGGTGAAATTGAAATCGAAGACTTACTCGAAGAACTCGAGATCGTTAGCCCATTCGAACCCGGCGGAGAAAGCGCACCACCCGAGGGAAACATCCCGCTTTCACAAGCACCTGGCCGCGGACCAATACGCCCTTACAGATGGGCCTTCGCTAACAAAGACGAGGAAGGAAACATCGTACTGGATGACTACCAAGTGAACGCCATCTTCGAGCATTTCCCACTGCTAATTGACGGCCTACCGGGAACCGGCAAGACAACGGCAATAGCCAAGAGAGCGGCCTGGGTGGCGGCTTTATCGGAGACAAAGAAGAGAATCCTAATTACATGCTACAGTAACTCTGTACTCGATAGGATCAGGAAAGATATCCGATATGACTTAGATAATGCGTGGGCATCAACCGAAGAGGAAAGCGAGACAAAGAGTCTGAA
>Ga0207992_1000684_pt1 | contig 16424 bp, 21 predicted proteins | sample ETN02SmetaG_FD_185788 | JGI IMG/M metagenome (GOLD analysis project Ga0207992, IMG submission 185788) | Marine microbial and viral communities from oxygen minimum zone, Eastern Pacific Ocean - ETNP2014F10-02SV255 (SPAdes) (version 2) | ecosystem: Environmental > Aquatic > Marine > Oceanic ...
TTAATGTAAATGCTGAAAATATTCCTAAACTCAGCGTAGCTCAAGCTTATTACCAGCGAAACAATGATAAGGATCCTTTTGATTTTGGAAATCCCTCAATTAATACAGTTTTCGGTTATAAAGTAGGTTACGAAGTCAGTCAAGGTGTTAGTTTGATTTGGGACTTTCGTCAGTTTTATAGAGATACTGGCACTGGCTTAGAACCTGTTAAGCAAACTACGATAGAAACCGCCTTTGATTTCTAATGAATAGTGAATCAAAAACCATTCTTCGTTATGATTCGGGGGCTTATGGCTTTCGCAAGGCAGCTTTTTTCCTAATTAGCTTAGCTTTTATATTAGCAGTCTTTGGTGTTTACTGGATTATATCTTGGTAAAAAGGAGAAAAAATGAATATTTCGATTGAATATTGCAATAAATGAAATTATTTACCTAGGGCGGCCAGTATGGCATCCGAACTGCTTGAAAAGTATGGTAATTCTATATCAGGATTGGAATTGATTCCATCTGGTGGGGGGGTTTATGAAGTTATGAAAGATGGAAAACTCATTTTTTCTAAAAAGAAGGAAGAGCGTTTTCCCGAAAAAAATGAAATCACAAATTTATTGGAAACATCTAAATAGATTTTTATTTTTCGTTCTCTTCAGTGCAGTTCTCCTTGCACAAGAAGGTGAAGTAATAGAAATATCCAAAGATATCGGTTATACTTTAGATGCTGAAGAGAATCTCCACTATGAAGTGTTTAAAGATATTCCAAATTTTGAAAGTGCACAGTTTTTTGAGGTTTCACGAAATAGAATTGTAGCTCGAATTTCATTTATAGAGTATACGCTTCTCAAAGTAAGTAAACGGGCATTTGATTTAAAAGAATTTAGTGATCTTCAGCTACGGTTAAGACAAACACCAGAAATCACAGATGAGATAAGAGAATCATTTCGAAAGAACTTAACCTATCTTAGAACGAAATCAATTCTTGAAAATATACCCACAGGACAATATTTGGAGGTAAAGAACCGAAAAGGTCAATGGGTGAGAGGTACATTGTTGAGTTTTAACAAGAATAGATTGCTCATACAAACACCAATATCTATCAAACAGGTGCCAATGAATAAAATGAGGCTAATTAAATATCGTGAAGAAATTATTCGTAAGCCCGAATGGAAATTAAATATATATGGATTAGCTGCAATCTTAGGGGTAGGATTGATGGAAACATGGAATAGGCAAGCTTCTCCAGATTGGGGATATAAATGGCATAATCGATTTATTGGAGCTACTTTAGGCCTTGTTGCTGGGGCAGAAGTATATGATACATCAATGATATTGTTAACTAAGAGAACTCAGTTTGGACTTACACCTGAAGAATTAGATAAATTGAACCGTTAGATTATTGGAGGAATTTTGTCAGAAGAAGCTAGAAAAGAATTCACGCAAGAATACCTAGAAGAGAAATTGCAAGCTATAGGTGATAAGCTTGGTGATTCTTATGGAGAGCCATTTCTAAGGGAATTAATTACACGCATGGAACGCACTGTTGCTCATTTTAATGAAGAAGTTGATGTAATGGTTGATACGGTAAAAAGTCGTTCTAAGAATCGTCGAAAATTCCTTGTGAAATCAAGAGGTGAAGAATTTGATGAGTCTGCAGGTCAAGAAGCATTATTAAATACTAGTGGTGATGTATCTAGCTCAACCAACGATGAAAACAAAGAATCAAATAAAGATTCTGAAGTTGAAGCATCTGAGCCAAAAAAGAAAAGATTTTCATTTTTTAAGCGCAAAAAGAAAGATTGAAATAAGTTTTTATTATAATTTTTCGTACTTCTTGCCTTGCTTCCCGTTAAATAATCCGCCTAGATTAAACAGCTAATTAATTAATAATTTGGTCGTGCTAGATGGGGAATTAGCGGTGCCCTGTAACCTGCAATCCGCTATAGCAGGGTTGATGCTTTTAGGAGGCAAGTGCTGATCGCTAAACTAGGATTAAGTAGCGTTGAAATTTCAACTCTTCGCAATGGTTTTACACTAAACTCCGTCAGGACCGGAAGGTAGCAGCGGTAGGTGCTCAGAATTATGTGCCGTAGAAATCTTGAAATGGAGTTAACTGATTCTTCGTTTATTGACACCAGATTTGTCGAATTAAGTGCACGACCATATATTTTTGTAATATTATGAGCTATCAAGTACTATCTTTAAAATGGAGACCCCAATCTTTTGATGATGTTGTTGGTCAGAATCATGTGACCAAGACATTGATTAATGCATTCAAAAAAGATCGAGTGGCTCAAGCGTACATTTTAACAGGTCCTAGGGGGGTTGGAAAGACTACCACAGCACGCATCATATCAAAGGCCCTTAATTGCCCAAAAACTAAAAGTGGTGTTCCTTGTAATCAATGCAATATTTGCCAAGAAATCATAGATGGCAGAAATTTAGATGTTCTAGAGATAGATGGTGCGTCCAATCGTGGAATTGAGGAAATTAGAAATTTAAGGGAACAGATAAAATATACTCCAATGGGATCAAATTATAAGGTATTTATAATTGATGAAGTTCATATGTTAACTAATCAAGCATTTAATGCATTACTACGAACACTTGAGGAGCCACCATCTCATGGTAAATTTATCTTGGCTACAACAGATATTCATAAAGTACCTTCGACAATTATTTCACGCTGTCAGCGTTTTGATTTTAACAGGATTACTTCTGAAGTAATATCTAAAAGATTATCAGTTATACTTAAATCAGAGAATATCGATATAGATAACGAATCATTATTGTCAATTAGTCAAAAATCCGATGGTAGTATGCGCGATGCTTTAAGTATGCTTGATCAAGTAATTGCTTACTCCGGTGAATCGATATCTATTGAAGATGTTTCAACTGTAATTGGTTTAATTCCAAACGAAATATATTTTGATTTTACTGATGCAATAATAGAAAAAGATTATAATAAAATGATGACTGTTATTTCATCAATACAAAATGCAGGATTATCTTTGCAGGATGTGTCTCAAGGGTTAATAAAACACTGTAATAATCTATTAGTTTGTTCAGTAGATAAAGGTGAAGAGCTATTGCTTGATATTAATGAAGAGGCTAAAAATAGATATATTGATACATGTAAAAATCATGATAGTAAAGATTTAATAAGAATATCTAAAGTATTACATGATATGCAATATTCTTTAAAGCAAGTTAGCCAACCTATGATTGTTTTTGAAATGACAGCTCTGAAATTAATTGAAATGGATACAACTTTATCAATTAGTGAATTAATATCTGATTTATCATCTAGTGTCCCCAAAAAAAAAATAATTCAAAAGAATAAACAGAATATTTCGAGTAAAGCAAAATTGCCAGTGTCTAATAATATTGAATCAGAGAAAATTTCTGATATTCCTATAGATAGCAATGATAAAGGTGAGAACAAAATAAATTATTCACTTAATTTAGAAATTATCAAAGAGAAATGGGATGATTTTGTTGATAAAGTTTCAAAACAAAGACCATCTATTGGTACAATATTAGATAATGCTGAACCATTAGAGCTAAATGAAAATTTACTTACAGTTAATATCTTTGATTTACCAAAATTCAGTATTGGAAATCTCGAACACAATCAAGATCTAATAAATCAATTTGCTCAAGAGCACTATGATATTGCATTAAAGATCATACCCAAACTTGTTGAATCAGATAGCGTTGATCATAAATCGAAAGATAATGAATCCAAGGTTAATAAGGACGATGATCCTACCAATAAAGACGCTGTTGTATCTAAGGTTTTGGAAGTTTTTGATGGCGAAATATTAAGATAGGAGTTACGATGTTTAATAAAGGTAATATGTCTAAAATGCTTAAGCAAGCTCAACAAGTTCAAAAACAAATGGAAAATGTACAAAATGAGCTTGAAGATCTTAAGATCACTGGAGAGTCTGGCGGTGGACTTGTTAATGCTACAGTTAGTGGAAAGATGGAAATTCTAAATTTGAATTTAAAAGATGAAATTTTAAAAGAAGAAAAAGATTTAATTGAAGATCTAATTATTTCAGCAGTTAATAATGCTTTGACTAAAGCTCAGGGCGAGAGTCAAGCTAGAATGAATTCAGCTACTGGCGGTATGTTAAGCGGTATGAAATTACCGGGTATGTAATTGAGCTCAATCCCAGATACAATCGAAAAATTAATTGAAGAATTTTCTCGTTTTCCGGGTATAGGAAGAAAGACTGCCCAACGAATGACTTTTAATGTTCTAAAGTCATCTACGGATGAAGCATCAACTTTGGCAAAAGCAATTATTGATATGAAATCCAAAATTAAGTTTTGCAATATCTGTCATGGAATAACAGAAGAGAACCCATGCCTAATATGTAAGGATGTTAAAAGAGATCCATCGTTAATTTGCGTTATAGAAGACCCCGCAGATATCTATACTTTAGAAAAAAATAGGATTTTTAACGGCTTATATCATGTCCTTGGTGGATTGCTTTCACCTCTAGATGGGATTGGTCCAGAAGATATAAATATCAATACATTAATTAATAGATTAAAGCCGGGCTATGAAGTGATTATTGCTACAAATTCATCTATTGAAGGTGAGACTACATCACTTTATATCGCTAAATTACTAAATGATAAATCAATCAATGTAACACGTTTGGCAACAGGTATTCCAATGGGTACGAATCTTGAATACATTGATGATGCTACAATACAAAGAGCAATTGAAGGTCGTACTGTTATATGATGTCATTACCTAATATTTTAACTTTTTCACGTATATTACTCACTCCGATTTTTATTATTTGTCTTTTTGAAGATTTTAATGGTGCTCATTTTTGGGCTTTAGTAATATTTGTTGTTGCATCAATTACTGATGCATATGATGGGTATTATGCTAGAAAAAATAATCTCGTAACTGATGCAGGGCGCTTTCTTGATCCTTTAGCTGATAAAATTTTGGTTTCTTCAGCCTTCATTTCATTTGCGATAATGAATCTCATCGATTTTTGGATGGTTGGATTAATTATTTTTCGCGATGTTTTTGTAACTGGACTACGTGTAATAATGACAAGGAATGGTTTTACAATGATGACAAGTAAAATTGCTAAATCCAAAACATTAGTTCAAATTGCTATTATAATTTTTACCTTACTATTCTTAAGTATAAAAGGCTATAATGAACCATTCTTTCATTTTTTCATTGATTTTATCAAAGAATATCAATTGATTTATTATCTAACATTGTTAACTGCTTTATTTACTATTTATACTGGACTTTCATATATACAGGATAATCGTAAAGCGATAAGACAAATAATGAACTGATCAATGAATCGTTTGATAGCTGAATGGATTGGAACTGTATTTAATATTGGTAAACTTCCTTTAGCTCCAGGGACATGGTCTAGCCTTGCTGCTTCTCTAACATGGTTTTTTCTTTTTGATTCTGTATCTCCAATTATCTTACCCATTATAACTATATTATTGTTTATAACTGGTATCATTGCTTGTGAAAAGATAATTAACGATACTAAAGAAAAAGATCCCTCTCGTATAGTTATTGACGAATGGGTTGGCCAATGGATTGCATTTACTTTTATGCCAGTAAATATATCAATATTAGTTATCGGCCTAATCCTCTTTAGAATCTTTGATATTTTTAAACCATTCCCAGTGAAATCAATGGAGAAATTATCTGGAGGTTGGGGTATTATGATGGATGATGTGATAGCTGGTATAATGGCATATATACTTCTTTATGCTATAAATGTTACAATCTTATGAAAATAGGATTAATTACAATTGGTGCTGAATTATTAAATGGAACTAGAATAGATACCAATGCTGGTTGGATAGGGCATGAAGTTATTTCTAGTGGTGGGAAAGTATTGTGGCATGCAACTATAAGTGATACAGAAAATGATATTGTAGAGGCATTAAATAATGTACCCAAATCTATTGATATAATAATTTGCACTGGTGGATTAGGTCCAACGCATGACGATATAACATTGAGTGTTTTATTTGACTATTTTAAAGTTAAAGCTGAATTTGATTCAGATTATTGGGAATTATTAACTAATAAATTTTTACAGCGTGATCTTAAAATCCCGGATATCAATAAAAATCAAGCAATGAAGCCTTCCATTGGAAATATTATTCCTAATCCAATAGGATCTGCCAGAGGATTACATTTAAAAAATAATTCTTTTGATTTATTTGCGCTACCAGGAGTTCCATCAGAAATGAAAGCGATGATGAATGAATATGTTCTACCATGGATTCAAGAAAAATCTAATATTACATACAATGTCAAATTATTAAGAACAACTGGGATTATGGAATCTGCCCTTTATGAAAAACTTGAATCATTTATCAATGATCATCAAAAGATTGAAGTAGCATTTTTACCAAAACTTACAGGAGTTGATATAAGAATTTCATCTAATAGCAAAAATATTAATACATCATTTGTAAATAAAATAAGTCCTATAATAAATAAATATTATTATGGTGAACTAGATATAGAGTTAGAGGATGTTGTCGCAAAACTTTTGTTATCAAGCAATATGACAGTCTCTACAGCAGAATCATGTACAGGTGGTCTAGTCAGTGATCGTTTAACAAATGTTTCTGGAAGTTCAAAATATTTTAATGGCGGAGTTGTTGCATATAGTAATGAAATAAAATCATCTGTGTTAAATGTAAATAAAGATATTATTAATTCACATGGAGCAGTTAGCGATGAAGTCGCCATGGAAATGGCAAGAGGGGTTAAAGAAAAATTTTCATCCGATATAGGAATCTCTACTACCGGCATAGCAGGGCCTTCAGGAGGAACTAAATCAAAGTCTGTTGGGTTAGTATATGTTGCTATTTCTACTGACAAATTTGAAAAAACATATAAATTTTCTTTTACTCCTTATAGAAAAGCAAACAAGCTAATGACAAGTCAAGCTGCACTAAATATTATTAGATTTTTCTTATTGAAAGGATTACGAGACTCTTAGTGCATTTACTGAAAAAATATATTTATTATATAGTGAACTCTTCCCAAATGGTTTCTTATATACTATTTTAAGTACTCGTTTTATTAGCTTAAATCCAATTTAGGAGTGTTATTGTGGCATCATCAGATAAAAAAAGTAAAGCTTTAGATTTAGCAATTACTCAAGTAGATAGACAGTTTGGTAAAGGATCTATAATGCGTTTAGGAACCGACCAACCTGTATTGTCAACTAATAGTATTTCAACAGGATGTTTATCATTAGATGTTGCATTAGGGGTCGGAGGTGTGCCAAAGGGTAGAATTATTGAAATTTATGGACCAGAATCATCTGGAAAAACAACTTTAGCACTCCATATTGTTGCAGAAGCACAAAAAGCCGGTGGATACGCAGCTTTTATTGATGCTGAGCACGCATTGGACTCACACTATGCAGAAAAATTAGGCGTAAATCTTAAAGAGTTACTAGTGTCTCAACCTGATTCAGGTGAACAAGCTTTAGAAATCACTGAAACCTTAGTAAGAAGTAGTGCCCTAGATATTATTGTAGTTGACTCAGTTGCAGCATTGGTACCTCGGGCAGAACTTGAAGGTGAAATGGGTGATGCACATGTGGGCTTACAAGCTAGGTTGATGTCTCAAGCACTTAGAAAATTAACAGGTACTGTAAGTCGATCAAATACGGCAGTAATCTTTATTAATCAAATTCGAGAAAAGATCGGGGTAGTTTATGGAAATCCTGAAACAACACCAGGTGGCCGTGCATTAAAATTTTACACCTCAGTTCGCATGGAAATTCGCCGAGTAACAACGATCAAAGATGGGCAAGACGCAACAGGAAATCGTACGCGTGTGAAAGTAGTCAAAAACAAGGTTGCACCACCATTTAAACAAACTGAATTCGATATCATGTATAATCAGGGAATTTCGTTTGAAGGTGACATTGTAGATCTTGCATTGCAGGCTGATATAATTCAAAAAATGGGTTCTTGGTTCTCTTATGGCGATAAGAAAATTGGTCAAGGTCGAGAGAATGCTAAACAATATCTTATTGATAATGAAAAAGATAGAGATGAGATTGTTAATAAAGTTCAATCTTTCCTTGGTGTTGAAAAAGAATAGATATGGAGAATGAGAAAACGTAAAATTTTAAGTATTAAACGATCAACTCGATATAATGATCGAATTATAGTAAAATTGGATGATAAAAGCGTCTTTAGGGTACCTGAAGACGCTTTTGTTTTAAACCCTTTTCATGTTGGAGAAACTGTCACATTAGATGAAATTGAGGATTATGATGTTAAAATGCGATTACAAGAAGCAAAAGATGCAGCATTTAAACTTTTATCTTTTCGCATGAGAAGTATTGCAGAAATGCGAAAACGATTAAAAGAAAAGTCTTTTTCACAAATTGAGATTGACCATGTGATTGATAAACTAACTAAGCTTAACTATTTAAATGATGTTGAATTTGGTAAAGCATTTGTAAAAGAAAAAATAAAAAACAAAAAAATCGGGCCTAAGGCCATAAAATCAGAATTATTTCCGCATCAACTTTCGTCCGATTTTGTAGATGAACTTATAGAGTCCGTTTATAAAAAATATAAAATTAATGATTTAATAACTTTTCATTTAAAACGAAAAAAAATAAAGAAAAATACTCAAATGAATAAATCGGATCTTTCTCGATTAAATAATTATTTGCTAAGAAAAGGTTTTGAGTGGGATAATATAAATGGTCTTTATGTTGAATGGGGTTTGATTTGAAAGATTATAATGTAAGAAAAGCAACAGGGGAAGAAGTGCTTGTACGCAATATTTATTGTATTGGAAGAAATTATGTTGAGCATGCGAAAGAATTAAATCAATCAGTACCTAATGAGCCATTCTTTTTTCAAAAATCTCTTCCATCATTAAATATAAGCGACACAATATATTTACCTGTTAATAGAGAAATTCATTATGAAGTGGAAATTGTACTATTGATTGGAAAAAGTGGAATAAGTCAATCGGTAGATGATTCGCTATCTTTTATTAATGGCTTTACAATAGGAATTGATTTAACAGATAGAAATTTTCAAAATATGCTCAAAGAAAAGCAATTACCGTGGTTGCTTTCGAAATCTTTTTTAGGATCTGCAGTGGTTTCAGAATTTATAGATGAAGAAATTTCTGATAATTTTTGGATAAAAATTAATGGTAAATCACGTCAGGAGAGTAATTATGATAATATGATATTCTCTTTTCAAGATCAAATTCACTATTTATCAAACAAAATACCACTTATGGTAGGTGATTTAATTTTTACGGGTACGCCTAGTGGTGTTGGTATATTAAATAAAGATGATGACGTCAAAATTGGGTATGGGGAAAAATTAATAAATTCTTTAAAGGTTAAAAGTATTAGTAATTGACAATATTTTTGATGATAAATCATCGTGAATAATTCCGTTAGATGCTAGAATTTGATTATCATATATACTATACTTGTTACCATCCATTTTAGAGATTTCCCCGCCTGATTCACTCACAATAACAATTCCAGCCGCCGTATCCCACGGCTTCAAATCTAATTCCCAAAAACCATCAATATAACCGCAAGCCAAATGGCAAAGATCAACAGAAGCAGCGCCTAATCTTCTAACACCTTGAGTTTCATCAGTAAAAAATTCAAATAATCTCATATTTGCTTTCCATCTTTCACCGTGATCATAAGGGAATCCTGTCGCGAGTAGACATTTAGTTATATTTGAATTTTTCGAAACATTTATAGGCTTACCATTTTTATATGCGCCATTTCCTTTATATGCACTATATAGATTTTTTGAAGGTAATTCCATTACTACGCCGAGCGAGGGTATTCCTTTTATTAATAATCCAATAGAAACTCCAAAGGATGGGTATCCGTGTACAAAGTTAGTTGTTCCATCTAAAGGGTCTATCACCCATAAATAATCTGGAGCTTTTTGATTTAAACCACTTTCTTCTGCTAAAATTGTATGATCAGGAAAGTGGCTATTTATTTTTTCAATAATTAAACTTTCAACTTCTCTGTCAATATTAGTGACTAGATCTGTAGTACCTTTATAATCAACTTGAATATCATTTGTTGATTCCAATATCACTTTGGAAGCAGATATTGCAGACGATTCAGCTATGTCAATAAGTTGTTTAATAAAACTTAAAGAGACCTAGATAGGTCACATGATTTATTTATAAGTTTTATGATCAAGCTCGAAGTAGGAATTCGTCATTTTTTTGAGTCCACCAGAGAGTAAAATAATTGATATTAAGTTTGGAAATGTCATAAAGCCTAAAGCGGCATCTCCAAATGCCCATATCGCTTCTAGACTTGCTATTGCACCAATAAATACAAATAAAATATAGAATGAACGATATACAGGTATAGCTGTTTCACCAAATAAGTATTCTGTTGCACGATCACCATAGAATGACCAACTAATTACAGTAGATATAGCGAAAAGTAAGACACCTAAAGTAATTATTTTATCTCCATAGGGAAATATCCAACTTAAACCCTCTTTGAAAGCCATTGAGGTTAAAAGGCTACCATTAAGCATTTCTCCAGTAAATGAAGGGTCAATACGCGTTGTATAGAACTCAGTGTGTTGCCAAGCTCCAGTCGCAATGATTGTTAAACCAGTTAAGGTACAGATAATAATAGTATCAATAAATGGTTCTAGCAATGCAACTACACCCTCTCGAACGGGATATTCTGTCTTTGCAGTTGAATGAGCAATAGGAGCACTACCTTGTCCAGCTTCATTTGAATAAAGTCCGCGTTTGACACCCCATAACATTGTATTCATAATGACAAGTAATGTACCACCAGCAACGCCGCCAACTGCTGCAGGGGGATTAAATGCCATTGATATTATTTTACTAAAACTAGAGGGAACTTCAGCGATGTTATATAATAAGATCAGAAGTGCGGCTAGAAAATAAATAGCTGCCATAATTGGAGCCAAGTACGAGGTCACATTTCCGATTCTTTTGATACCACCAATAATGACCATACCTGCAATTCCAGCGATTATTATGCCATTAATTATTTGTTGTATAGATACGTTGTATGAATCAGTAATTGCATGCTTAACTGTTAGAAAATGGTCGTTGCCCACCATTTGAGTAACCTCAGAATATAATTGATCTGATAGCGTGAATGATTGAATTGCATTTCCAGTAGCAAACGAGCAGATAACTGCAAAACAAGCAAATATTATTGCTAACCATCTCCATTTTATTCCCAAACCTTTTTCAATAGTGTACATTGGACCACCTGCGGTCATTCCTTGACTATCGAAATCTCTATATTCTACAGCAAGTGTGCATTCAGCATATTTAAGAGCTGAACCAAAGAATGCGGTGATCCACATCCAAAAAAGAGCACCAGGGCCACCATAATATAGTGCTGTGGCTACACCAGCTATGTTTCCAATTCCAACTGTTGCAGAAAGCGCTGTAGTTAAAGCTTGAAAATGATTTAAATCTCCTGGCTCATTAGGATCATCGTATACACCACGAGTTACTTTTAACCCATGCTTAAAATATCGAATTTGTGGAAAACCAAGATAAAAGGTAATGAATATTCCTGTTCCCAATAATGCAAAGACCATCAATGGCACTAAGCTAAAAGATGGGAATGACCAAATAGCTTCAAAGAATTTTACTCCAAAAGCGTAAAGAGCTATTGCAATTACTCCAAAAAATACTAATCCACCTGTTTTTTTACTCATTTTATATGTTTTCCATTTAATAGGTTATTAATTGTTCTAGTGACATTTTTCGATTATTTGACGTTAGGAATGTTAGAACATGTGAAATAAACTAATCAAACAATATTTGGAAAAATAAATGAGTAAAGTTTGTGGAGTCGATGAAGCTGGGCGCGGACCACTAGCAGGGCCAGTAGTAGCTGCTGCAGTTATTTTACCTACCAATCATAATATAGAAGACATAAAAGATTCGAAAAAGATATCTCCCAAAAAGCGCAATAATATATATAATGATATTATAGATATTGCTGATGTTTCAATTGGAGTGGTTTCGCATAGGACAATCGATAAAATAAATGTGTTAAATGCAACATATTTAGCTATGGAAAAAGCAATTGCAGGCCTAGATAATATCCCTCAAATTTCATTAATTGATGGATATGCATTGCCAAACAAAGATATTAAGAGTGAAGGCATAATAGGTGGAGATGATCAAGTCGAATGTATTAGCGCTGCATCAATTATTGCAAAAGTGACTAGGGACAATATTATGAAAAAAATTGATCCTATTTTCCCTATCTTTAAATTTCGAGATCATAAAGGTTATGGAACAAAATATCATATGAATACTCTAGAAGTTGAAAAAGCTACTCCTATTCACAGAAAATCCTTTACGCCTGTTAAAAAAAATTTGCCTTCATCTGCAATATTAAAAGATGAAAAAAAAGCAAAAAAAATATCTTTAGAACTTGTCGCACTTCATTATTTCAATAATGGGTTTAATATTATAGAAATCAATAAGAAGTATAATGATAAGATTACTTTTGATATTATAGCTGAAAAGAACAATGGCATCATTATTATTAATGTTAGAGAAATCAATAATTATCCATCTGCAATTGAATTAAAACAAATCAAAAGTGCAATAAATGAGCAAATGATAGAACATATCAATGATTCTGAAGTAAGCCTCCATATAGCTAACATAGATTTATCAAAAAATCCAATTATTGAAATAAATAATTATATTATTTGATATGTAATTATTATAATCTTAGTCAACAAAATATGTATTACGTTTGATGCCTAAAATATTTATGAAAAATAAAGTTATTAGAGAAATATGGTCATTATTCATTTTAGTGATAATAGTTCTAACATTGAAAGTCACTATTTTTGAGTTATATATCGTACCTACTGGAAGTATGGAAAATACTATAATGACTGGTGACTTTTTAGCTGGGAATCGTTTTGTTTTTGGGATGCGTACTCCAGACTGGATTGGTATTCCTTACACTGATATTGGTTTTGAAATTCCTTCAATAAAATTTCCTTCATTCCGCGAACCCAAAAGGGGCGATGTGATAATATTTAAGTTTCCTAGAGATGTACGTCAGAAATATGTTAAAAGATGTGTTGCTGAGCCTGGCGATGTTTTAGAGGTTAGAGATAAGCTTATATTTATTAATAATGAGCCATATCATTTACCTGAAAATGGAAAATTTATTACGTCTACATTATCAAAGTCTTTTGAGCAGAAAGATATTTTTCTTTCTAATCAGGGTAATAAAGATCAATTCAAAAAATTAAGAATCCCTAAAAAAGGAGATACTATTAAAGTGTCTCCAGAAAATGCGAAGTTATTACTTCACTTAATGCTATTGGACGGTCATGAAATAACATTAATTAAGGGCAAAAAAACTTACCCATTTACTATGGTAAGCCCGGATGAATTATATAGAAGGAAAGGTAAACCTGAAGTATACAGTCCCTATTTTCCTGAAGGGAATTTATTAGTGCCATGGTCTATTAATAATTTACCAAAAGGAAGTTTATATATTGATGGAAACCCAATATCTGATATTCAAGAATATATTGTAGAGAAAGATTATTATTGGGCTATGGGTGATAATAGAGATGATAGTTTAGATTCGCGATTTTGGGGTTTTGTTCCTAAAGATTACATATTAGGAGAAGCATTATTTTCTTATTTTTCACTAGACTTGGAGTCTTGGATTCCAAGGTTTGATAGAATTGGAACAATTATTCAATAGGACTTGACTGTCAGAAAACCAAAATTGTATTTTGAGTCACTAAAATGAGTATAGTTATTTAAATGAAACACCGATTAATATTAATATTATTTTTATTTGTGAATATTTTTGCACAGGATGATACTGTCCCCAATGATTCATTATCTAATAATAACAATCAAAATTTAGATGAAGAGTCTCAGATTGAAGATGATCCGTCTACAACAACTCAAACTTTAACTTCTTTAGGTCTAGATTCTGGATATAAGGGTTATGCTTGGGGTAGTTCACCAAGCTCTGCAATTTCCACAGTTTTTTCATTATTACCTAGTGTTGATAGTACTGATCTAAATCAATCTTTTTCTGGAAGGTTAGGATTGGATTCTGTTGTAGTAACATATGCATATGCTGATAGTGGGTTTTGGAAAGCTGAAATTGATTTTGTTATTAATGAAAACAATGTGCAAAACTTAGTAGAGCAATTTAAAAGACTAGAGAGAAATATATCTGAAGTATATGGACCTCCTCAAACAACAAAACAAAAAGAATCTGGTCCTTCTGCTGCTTATTCTATGATTTTAGATCAGAAATTTTCAACGGCATTTTATAGATCAAAATGGTCTATAACTCCGATTTTTGTAGAACTATTACTTAATGCTACTGTCTTAAAGCCTGTAACTGATTTATCAATCTTTTCTGGAAAATATACTGTTTTAAAACTTGTGTACTATAATCCTGATTATATGCACTCTTCGGATCCTCAACCTGAACCAGAATCTTTACCATCAATTTTTGATATATATTAATTTATTTTTTGCCTAAAATAAATATTGAAAAATTATTATTAATTCTAACAACTTTAATCTTAGGATGTGCAAATCCTCCAAGAATGAATCGAGTTTATGACTTTTCAGGAAATAAGCTTGAAACTTTAGAGATTTGTAAAAATCTTCTTCAACAATTAGAGTATGAAATTGATATTTATGCACCAGAGACTTTTATGCTTACGACTAAACCCACTCGGCTTCGTAGAGTTTTAAGGAAATATGATTACATTGTTTATATAAAAATTTCAGACCGTATAAATATACATGTTGCTGCTGAAAGAAATATTTTTAATCGTGGTTCAGAGTCTACTTTAGGTGGTAGTAGCATTATTATTAAACAAACTGAAACATACCTGCCAAAATCTATACAAATGAAAATATTCGAACCCATCCACAAAAATTTAACGATGAGCGATTTTAAAGAATTATAGAACAAATAAATAAATTCGCATTTTATTAAAATAAAGTGTATTAATTTCGCATTCACTTTTTTAGTTTCAGTAATTAATTTTGAATTTAGAATATGAGTATAGACTTTAGTAAAAAAGAAGAAAGAGAAGGATATCTTAACGCAAAGCTAGATGACCTTCTTGATGGTATCAATTCCTCCTATGGTCAATCCCTTCTTGATGAATTAATGGTTAGGCTAGAAACCACCATTGATGATTTCAATAAAGAAGTTGATGATTTGATGGATTCACTTAAAAAAAGTTCCGATGAGAAAGAAAAGTTGATGCAGCAAATAAAAGCTAATGAACCGGATGAGCCCCAAGATGCAACTGCTAGCTCTAATGATACAGGAACTGAAGAAAGAGATTTAAGTGAGTGGGAAAAAAGACTCGAAGGAATGAAATAATAAATTTTAAGGGTAATTGATGAGCGTTAAAGATAAGGTAATTTTTGGATTATTAGCTGTTCTATTGGCTGGAGGTGGATATTTTCAATGGATGGCCAGTGACATGAAAACTCGCATGGATACTTTAAATCAAAATGATGAAGAGCATCTAGATACTATTGATAGAGAGTTCCGTGAAGATCTTCGAAAATTAAATTTGCGTTTTGAAGGCAGAGGAAAACATATTAGAAAAGCACAAGAAGATATTATTGCAAATACTGATTTAATAAACCAAAAAGCAGCTGAGCTAATGGATCAGATTGAAGAAGTACAATTCAATCTTGATGAGTATTCTCGTATTACAGATAAGAAGATTGAAAGAACAAATAATAATGTTGCTGATTTAGAAGATTCATTTGATAGTCAAAAGCGTCAGGATCGCAGAAAATTTGCCGATTTAGAGCAAACTCTTACTCAATTGCAAAATCAAGTAAAAGAATTGCATGAAGAGCCTGAAGAAGAAGGTAAAAAGAAGAAGTAGTATAGCAGATATAGCATTTTAAATAATTTTCAAATTTTAAAGGTCGCAAAATATTGCGACCTTTTTTTGTACTATAAAAATATAATTATATCCTAATAATAAATCAACGTACTGCAAGTATTCCTTTAGGTTGCATTAACTAATTTAGATTTTTGGAAATGAATTGGATTTATTACGCTATTTGAATAAGACTGAATAGCTTATATTCATAAAAAATAACAATTAAATAAATTAATTTATTAAAGTTAATTCTATCATAAATATTTTCACGATATATGAGGAGAAAATGAATAGACTTAAAGCTATAGATTATATGTATATAGTAAAAGATTGGGGTAGAGTTCACAAAGACCTCGGAACTAAATGAACGTCTACCCCTTCCACATACCAAAGGTACCAAGCCAGCACCTTGATATCTTAAAGTAAAAGTTTAATTAA